>UMII01054843.1_pt1 | contig 63208 bp, 58 predicted proteins | sample 1965731 | NCBI WGS metagenome assembly UMII01 (sample SAMEA4836118, study PRJEB28245) | human gut metagenome | biome: gut microbiome; material: fecal sample | place: Denmark | collected 2008
GTCTGACCTTCACCAATATTTTCATCGGAGCCAAATATTACGATAGAAACACTGTTTTCTTCAAGGTTCTGTGCCATGCCAAAATTTCCGTCTTCGAATTCCAGCAGTTCACCCGCCATACAGTTTACGAGTCCACTGGCCCGGGCAATTCCGTCACCAACCATCAGGATCGTACCTGTCTCATTCTGCTGAATGGCGTTTTCATAATATTTTATCTGGCTTCGGATGACTTTGGATATTTCTTCAGGTTTTAATTGCATGTGTCCATTCCATCCTTTAACATTTTATAGCTTCATAGCCTGTTATCGTTTGCTATTACTTTTTACTACACCACTACTTCGTTCAATCGTTTTTCAATATCTGAAATACGTCCCTGCACCGTTCCGTCAAGCTGTCTGCCTTCCATCTCTACACGAAGACCGGCAAGTACGGTCGGGTCTGTTTTCTGTGTCAGATGTATCTTCTTACCGCTGACTTTTTCAAGTTTGGCGCTCAGCGCTTCCATCTGGTCGTCTTTTAATTTCACTGCGCCGGTGACTACCGCTTCCACAATTCCGTGGTCGGTATTATACCGCCGCGTAAATTCCTCGCAACATCCGGCAAATTCTCTTAAGATTTTCTTTTCGCACAAAAGCTTCAGAAAATTCAAAAGATACAGTTCTACCTGTCCGCCAAATGCCTCGTCCAGCATCTTTATCCGCTCCTCCTGTGGAATTGCCGGCTCTCCCAGTAATTTCAGATATTCTGGATTTTCCCGAAAGATCTGTCTGATTTCATTCATCTGCTCCATGATCTGTCCAGCGAGCTTTTCCTCGGCAGCAAGATCATACAGACTGCCACCATAAACTTTGGCAGCTTGTGTCATGATGCCTCACCTACATTCTCAATAAAATCATTAATCAGTTTCGTGTGATCCTCTTCATTAATTTCGCGCTCGATTACCTTGCCGGCGATCTCAACAGCCATACCGCCAATCTCTCCCTTGATCTCATTGACAGCTTTACGTTTCTCCTGTGCAATGTCTTTCTCTGCCTTTTCTTTCATGGCTGTTACCTGACTGGAAGCTTCTTTGAGCATCTCTTCACTCTGAACAGCCGCTGTTTTCTGTGCTGTCATCACGATTTCATTTGCCCGTTCTTTTGCTTCCTGCATATTCTTTTCATACTCAGCTTTCATGGCCTGAGCTTCTTCTTTGGCCTTCACCGCATCCTGAATCTCGGCATCGGCTTTCGCCTTGCGTTTGTCCAGCATTTCGTTGATCGGCTTGAAAAGGAAACGTTTGATGAGATACACCTGAATAAAAAGGTTGCAGATCGTCGCTATAAAATTCCAAGGCACAATTCCTACTAATTCCTGTACCTGCATGTTTGTAACCTCCTATTGCTGCCGCCTGATCTGTCCGCTGCAGCCTTCTGCCTTTACCTTATATTCTCTATCATCCAAGGAAATTCATGAACATGCCCGGTGCTACGAAGATAAGAAGAAGACCGGTTACAAAACCATAAATACCGGTTGTCTCTGCGATTGCACAACCAAGAAGCATAGTAGATGTAACATCTCCTTTGCACTCCGGCTGACGTCCGATTGCTTCCAGAGCACTTGCAACAGCATTACCTTCACCAATACCAGGGCCGATACCTGCGATCAGCGCACATCCAGCTCCAATTGCACAACCTGCTAATGCGATACCTTTTGCCAATAACTGAAAATCCATAGTAAAATCCTCCTGTAATAAATTAATTATCCCTTGTTTCTGCGAGTGCCCCGCACTCAAAATCCCTAACCTTCTTCTGCAGCATTCGCAATGTACATAACTGTCAGCATACAGAAAATAAATGCCTGCATAATTCCTGAGAACCAGTCAAAATATACAGATAAAATTGCCGGCACACCTACATCAAGAACAGGTATCTGTGACAGAACATCACCCACAAGTCCCGGGATCAACCCCAGAAGTGCGGAACTTGCCACTGCCAGCGCCCCATAAATCAGGCCATTGATAACAACACCGGAAAGAATATTTCCGAAATGACGGCATGCCATGCTGACCGGTGTTGCCAGTTCGGAAAGAATATTAAATGGTGTCATAACCGGAATCGGCTGTGTAAATCCCTTTAAGTAACCGCCAAAACCGCTGGTCTTGATCTTCTGCGCAGTGATCATGATAAATACCACAACCGCCCACGCTGCTTCCGTAGACAGATCTGATGTCGGGCTTCGAAGTCCGACAAGGCTGATCAGGTTTGATACAACACTTGTTGCGAAAAGTGCTGCAACAAATGGAATCATGTATCTGAATTTCTCTCCCATGTTGCCTATAACGAATTTGTTCGCCTGTTCAACCAGAAGTTCTGCTACTGCCTGCCGTTTGGAAATATTTTCTTCTTTAAGATCATGTGTCAGCCAGATACACAAACCTGTGATCAGAAGCATAACAATCCAGCTTACGATCATGGTCTCGCTGATTTTTAACTGTCCCAGAACCGGCAGGTCAATGGGTAAAGTGAAAAATATCCTTGCCCCATTAATATCCAGTTCCATACGTTCACTCACCTCCTGTCTCTTTAAATTCGTCCCCTCCTAGTTTGCTTTATGAAATATCCCCACAAATTTCAGTCCCGTTCCCGGAAACAGAAGTGGAGCAATTCCCGCTACAAATTGAAAACATGGAGCAACGATTGCAACGATCACCCACAGAATCATCATCATAAAACGCTGCGAATAGCTGGCTTTGAGCTTCATCCTCGCTGTCCCCTCATCTGTGGCTGACGCAGCTTTCTGTACTGCAAGCCCCATCAGGAAGAAATTCAGGACTGCGATCACGCCGCCGCCGATGCCGCCTAAAATTACCGTATAATCAAATGGTACTTTATCCGGCATTGTGAAATGAAGTATCGCAAACAGGATCCACATCAGGATCAGTCCTGCTCCTGTGATCATCACGACCCTCTTTGTTTCCTTCTTTACTGCCGGCTGCACATTTTCCAGTAAACCACTCATATTTTTTCCATTCCTTTCATTTATTCTGCCCTTCATTTAGATGTTTATGAATGTCTGTTAAAATATATTTTTTTGCTTTTTGATTCTTTCTTGTTCTGTCTGTTTACAGAAAGATAAAATTTATATGCCACAGTAGCTGATCCGCCCATTCCGAAGAAAAATCCCGGAATATAGATCCAACCGCCCACACCTGTCTTTGAAATAATGAACCAGCAGAGAGCCAGACACAAAAGAAGCGGTGTAATAAACGACAGCCCCAGCTGAGACAGCATCGTGACATTACGCATGATTTCCGACCACTGTTTCAATACTATTCTCCTTTTTTACCAATATTTGTCTATTTTTCCCTTTGCGCATAGTCAAATTTTACCACAACAACATTAAAAGCTCAATGCATTTGTACAATTTATTCAAATATTTTTGTCATCCTCAAAATATTTTTGTCACAATTATAACATCTTCGTCTTTTGAATGTCAGGATTATAACATGAGTCTCCATCCACGGTCATGGTACAAAAAAGAGATTCTGTCCCAAAATGGAACAAAACCTCTCTTCTGTAACTCTGTTTTATTTTCTTATCATTAGCCGATTTTTATGATACAGACATCCCATGAGCCAAGAAAAACATCCCGGTGTTCCTCATCTGCTGTACCGAGTACTGTACTGAATTTCTCTGAAACTTTAATTATTTGCTCTTCCCATGCATAATTCAGGTAAAAGCGAATATTTTCACCTTTTTCATTTATGCCCTCGCGGACGATCACCGGAAACTGTTCCGGCGCTGCCGCATGGATTCCGTTCTCTCCCAGAATCCGGACAAACAACTGCTGCAGGTACTTTTCTTCAAACATACATCCGATATACCACGCTTCACCTTTGCCATATGCATGACGCGTAACCGCGGCATATTTTTTCCAGTTTGGATGCTGATATGACAAAACAGTTTCCGCACCTTCCGACATCAGAAGCTCCATAAAATGTTCTGCCTCCGGCGCACCACTCTCAAATCCGGTCAGAGTCACATTTTTCGGAAATGTAAACTGTTGATAATATATGCCAAACACTTCGTTTAAAATATGTGGCTGTCTGTCCGGATATACTTTCACATTTTCATTGGCAAAGGCTGTCTTGAATGTAGCGATCAGTGTGCCTCCATGCATTGTATAATCTTTCAGACGCTTCAGGAGCTCTTCATCAGCCACGTACATTGCCGGCAGGAGGACTGCCTTATATTTTTCGATATCCGTACTCTCTGAATAAATAATGTCACACTCAATATTCATTTTATAGAGGGCATCATAGATCCAGCGTACCACATCGTTATATCTGATTCCATTATTTCCGGCAGCGTCCGCTTCGATTCCGAACCATTTGAGTGCGGTCAGAGATTCATTATTCACCATAATTGCAACTTTATTATTTTTCTTAAGGCCAGACAGAATGGAAGATAATTTTTTAAACTCATTTCCTATAATACTTGCCTCGCGGTAAACAGCATTTTCTTCCATGTCATGGCTCAGCAGTCCCCGCCAGTACGTCTCGAAAGAATTATGAATGGAATGCCAGTGCCAGTACATGACGCCAAGTGCTCCTGCTGCCAGATGGCTGTATGCCTGCAGGCGGAGCTGCCCGTCATACGGAGTCCATCCCGGATATCCCTGGGCTTCAGTCTCCAGCACAAGGTAGTTATCGTTTTTCAGGGAACGAATCAAATCCCCGCCAAAAGCAATCTCAGCACCTGTAAGTGCATCCTGCGTCGGATGATAAATATCCACACCGGCAAGTGTCAGGTGCTTTGCACATTTAAAATGATCTACATCCGGCTGCACACCATAGGAATAGCCACGCCATTCAAAATCCAGATTGTGGGTGATAAACTGATCTTCTCTCTTATATTCTGAAACAATCTCTGCCTGCCAGCCAAGGAAGTCCTCAACAAGGCTGCGCTGATATTTTTCAAACTCCGCACCAAGGCTTCCATTGATTGTTCCACGCACATCCGGAAAATCTTCCCATGCATTGATCCGGTTGCTCCAGTAATCCAGCCCAAACTCATGATTCAGTGCATCAAGATCGTTGTTGAATTTTTCTCTGAGATATTTGACAAAGCCAAGCTGAACGTTTTTGCCCGCAGTTCCGTAATATTTTGTTTCATTGTCAAGCTGGAATCCGATCACACATTTTCGGTGTGCCGAAACTTCCATCAGTTTACGGATCACGCGTTCTGCATAATAGCGATAGACCGGATGTGTGATATCCATAATCTGTCTTGCACCGTAAATGCCCCGTCCTTTGACAGTCTCTGCAAGCACATCCGGATAAGCTTTCACCATCCATGTCGGCACCGCATAAGTCGGAGTCCCAATGATGACGTTGATTCCCGCTTCTTCCATCGCATCCATCACACGGGTCACATGCGAAAAATCAAAGATGCCCTCCTGCGGCTCGCATGTACTCCACGTTGATTCCGCAATCCGGACTGTATTGATTCCGGCCTTTTTCATCATGGCAACATCTTTTTCAAGCCGGTCATATGGCATATATTCATCGTAATAGGCTGCTCCGTACAGTAATTCTTTCATAGGCTCCCTGCCCCCTCTTTTTATTCCTTAGTTATACTTTAACATAGTTGATCGATATTTGACATTATTTCCTCTGAAATTCAGGAAACTATTTCTATTCCCCCCTTATTGTCAAGAACCTGATTTTTATATATAATTGTTTTATATCATTTTCAGGAGACGATCATCATGCAGAATCAAACCAATACAAATCCCATGGAAACAGGAAGTATCCCAAAACTACTGGCGCAGCTGGCAATCCCTGCCGTTGTCGCACAGGTCATCAACCTGCTCTATAATATCGTAGACCGAATTTATATCGGACATATCCCGGGGATTGGCGCGGCTGCCCTGACCGGTGTCGGACTTTTTGCACCGATTTTGATGCTCCTTAATGCATTTGCCATGCTGATCGGTTCCGGCGGTGCACCGCGCGCTGCAATTGCAATGGGAAAGAAAGACCATGATACGGCAGAAAAAATCGTCGGTAACTGTTTTACTTTGCTGACAGGGCTTGCCGTTATTCTGACGATTCTCTTTTACATAAGTGCACCAACCTTATTAAAACTTTTCGGTGCAAGCAGTGTGACCATGTCCTATGCCACAGCTTATGCAAGAATTTATATTCTCGGAAGTTTCTTTGTACTGATCGTACTTGGTATGAATCCTTTTATCACTACACAGGGATTTGCAAAAATCAGTATGATGACCACCGTCATCGGTGCTGTAATCAATATCATCCTTGATCCGGTTTTTATCTTTGTTCTGGGAATGGGCGTAAAAGGTGCCGCACTTGCCACGGTACTCAGTCAGGCAGTCGGCGCCATCTGGATTCTTTGCTTCCTGACCGGAAAGAAAACAATCCTACGATTAAAGAAAGAAAACATGCGTCTCGAAGTTCGTGTATTCGGTCCGTGCCTTGCACTCGGTATTTCAACATTTGTCATGCTGTCCACAGAAAGTCTTCTGTCGATCAGTTTCACAAACAGTCTTTCCCGCTACGGTGGGGATGTGGCAGTCGGTGCCATGACGATTATCACAAGCATCAACCAGCTTGTAGCAATGCCGGTTCAGGGAATCTGTCAGGGCGGGCAGCCGATCATCAGTTATAACTATGGTGCAGACAAGCCGGAACGTGTCAAAAAGGCTTTTTTTACGCAGTTCTGTGCATGTGTTGCTTATACCTTTATATTCTGGGCTGTGATCATGCTCTTCCCACAGGTATTTGCTTCTATATTCACTGCAAACAAAGAACTGGTAGAGTATTCTTCATGGGCGCTGCGCATTTATATGGCGGGCATCTTTTCTACCGGTTTTCAGATAAGCTGCCAGCAGAGTTTCATGGCTCTCGGTCAGGCAAAGGTCAGCCTGTTGCTTGCCTGTCTCCGTAAGATCATCCTGCTGATCCCGCTGATTTTTATCCTGCCGCACTTCCTGCCGGATAAAGTCTTCGCAGTCTTTCTCGCAGAACCGGTAAGCGATATCCTTGCCGCCGCCGCGACCACAATCACGTTCCTGACACTGTTCAATTCAATCCTCAAAAAAGAAACGAAGTAAATCCCCTGTAAGAAAAATCACATAGATTTGTTATGCACTTGCAGAATATGCCCGGCTAACTTATACTAAAAACAGTTTCATCAAAATTTCCGATTCTTATCAATAAATATACAAGAGGAGAATATAATGAGCCAGATAAATAAAGAAATTTTTTCTTCAAAAATCACCAATGATCCTTCTGATAAAGCAAAATTTCCTTCTGACTTTGTATGGGGAGCAGCTACCAGTTCCTACCAGATTGAAGGTGCTGTAACAGAAGACGGCAAAGGCGCACACATCTGGGATATTTTTACCAGAGAAGAAGGCAGGATCTTTGAAAACCATACCGGTGAGATTGCCTGCGACCATTACCATCGCTTTAAAGACGATGTAAAACTGATGAAGGAAATAGGAATCCGTGCATATCGTTTCTCCATAGACTGGAGCCGTGTCCTTCCGAATGGCTTCGGTACCGTCAATGAAAAAGGGATTGCTTTTTATAACGCTCTCATCGACGAACTTCTGAAAAATGATATCGAACCTTACGTCACTTTATACCACTGGGAACTGCCATATGAACTCTACAAAAGAGGCGGCTGGCTCAATCCGCAGATTGTAGAATGGTTCGGTGATTATGCGCGTCTCGTTGCAGAACGTTTCAGTGACCGTGTAAAAAATATCTTCACTTTAAACGAACCACAGTGTTTCATCGGCCTCGGCTTCCTGACCGGAGATCATGCTCCCGGTGTACAGGCCCCGCTGCGTGATACTTTCGAGATGGCACATAATGCTCTGAAAGCACACGGCAGAGCCGTCCAGATGCTTCGTGCCTACGGCAAACAGAAGCTTTGCATCGGTTATGCCCCGACTGCATCTATGTGCTATCCTGCAACAGAATCCGCACAGGATATCGAAGCTGCAAGAACCGCCTTATTCTCACTTCCTGCTGATAAGCAGAACTGGACCTGGAACGTTTCCTGGTGGTCCGATCCGGTCTTTTTCGGTCAGTATCCGAAAGAAGGCCTCGTAAAATATGAAAAATATCTTCCAAAGATTACGGATGAAGATATGAAGCTGATCTCCCAGCCAATTGACATGTACGGACAGAACATCTACAACGGTCAGTGCGTCCGCATGGGTAAAGACGGCAAACCGGAGTTTGTAAAACGCTATGAAGGATTCCCGAAAACCGCTATCGACTGGCCGGTGACACCGGAATGCCTCAACTGGGGACCGCGCTTCCTCTACGAAAGATACCAAACACCGATCTACATTACCGAAAACGGACTGTCCTGCCATGACGTCGTTTCTCTCGATGGCAAAGTACATGATCCAAACCGTATCGACTTCCTCGCAAGATATCTCGGTGAATTAAAAAAGGCAGCTACTGCTGCCGATATCCGTGGTTATTTCCACTGGTCGCTGATGGATAATTTCGAATGGTCAAAAGGTTACTCTGAACGCTTCGGAATTGTCTATGTAGACTACCGTACACAGCAGCGGATCATGAAAGATTCCGCTTACTGGTACCGTGACTACATAAAAAACAACGGCGAAATTTAATTTCGCTCCTTAATAAACTGTCTATTATAAATATTTCATCATTGTTGGCACAAGAATGTTCATATCAACAGGCTTTGCAACATGAGCATTCATGCCAACAGAAAGAACCTTTTGTATATCTTCCGCGAAAGCATTAGCAGTCATCGCAATAATTGGAATCCTGGCTTTTTTCGAATCTTTCATCTTTCGGATAGCTAATGTAGCATCATATCCATTCATAACCGGCATCTGAATATCCATAAGGATCAGCTTGTAATAATCAGCATCAGCTTTTTCAATCATGTCAATACATGCAACACCATCATTGGCAGTCTCAACAATACATCCTTCTTCTGTCAATAGTTCCGTTGCGATTTCAGTGTTGATTTCATTATCTTCAACCAGTAGGATCCGAACACCGTTCAGGCAATTCTTATTGCACAGATTACTATTTTCTTCGCCAGGGTTTCTTCTTCTGACGCTTTTCTGCAAGGAATAGTCACTGTAAATGTGGAACCTTCTCCCTGCTTACTTTTCACTTCTATTGTGCCACCCATGAGTTCTACGAGCTTTTTCGTAATTCCCATTCCAATGCCACTGCCATCAATATGACTTAATGTAGTGTTGCGTTCTCTTTCAAAAGTTTCAAAAATACGCTTTTGGAACTCTTCAGACATACCAATTCCATTATCGGTAATAGTAATGATTATATCGCACCAGTCTTCTTTTTCGCAGGATTTCTGTAGGACATTACAGGATATTGTACCTCCTGTATTTGTATACTTTATTGCATTGCTTATAATATTGAGACAGATTTCTGACAGGTGCGGTGCATCCATATATACATACGGATACATAATCTGTTCTGTCAGAGAGAAAGTCTGATCTTTACTTTCTGCCTGTTGTTGGAACATAATGACACAATTTTCAAAGCACTCATGGACATTCGAAACAGTGTATTCCATTTCGACCTTATTATTTTCAATTCTTGCAAGATCCAGAACATTACCAAGCATCGCCAAAAGTTCTTTTCCGCATATTTGAATTTTTTCAAGATATCTGCCAAGTTTATCTGTTTCCTGCAAATGTCTGGATGCCAGCTCTGCATAACCAATGATTGCATTCATAGGAGTTCTGATATCATGAGACATATTAAACAGAAATGATGATTTTGCTCTATTTGCACATTCTGCTTTTAATTTAGCTTCCCGCAATTCTTCCTCTTGTTTTAATTCGCGCAGTTTTTCGTCTGTCACATCTCGGTTCGCAATCAGCACAGATGTAATATTTCCATTTTTATCATAGCTCTGAGGTACAATCATGGAAAGAAACCATGAGCCATCCTTCTTTTTGAATTCCGAAGACATAAATTCTTTATTATGAAGCCGTGCCGCCATGGTTTGTATATCAAAAAAATCTATATACTTCTGTACAAATGGCTCTGCTATAATATCTTCGATAATCTCGAACTGAGGATTCCAATCTGCAGTATTATCTTTAATATCCAAATACATTTCCCGGGATTTTTTGACTAGTTCGATCTTCTTTGTTTTCAAGTTCAGCCTTGAGATATGATAATAGGCAGTGCCTAATGCATGAATCGCCTGCCGGTTTTTTTTCACCTGCTTTCCCAATGTAACAGGGAACTCTTCACCGTCCATCTGTTCCAAATCTGGTATCGACTGATGCAGATGCTGAACCAGCCATTTCCCATTTGTCCACTTATAGATAATCGTAAATCTTGTCTCCATTTTAAAACAGATTGAACCATCTTTAAACAGACCAACAAAATCTACTGTTCCATGTGCAAGAACATGATTCTCATCAAGTCTTTCTTCTTCCTGATGTAAATTCCTTACTTCAAGTCTGATTTTACCTCTTCGCTTTACATCAAATTTAAATGATTCTAAAAACTCTTGCAGATTCCTGAAAATCTCGTGTTTCCCAGTTCCAATCAGACTGATATTTTCATCAAAATAATTCTCAATTCCTAAATCATTTACTGATTCAGCGTTAATATATATTTTAAAAAGTTGCTCTGTGAGTTTTTTAAAATCATCCATACGGTTCCCTCATCCAAATAATTCTTAAATGACTTTAAGTTTTCTGGTTTACTTCCAAAGTTTATCCACGTTTCATTCTCTTCCAAAAATTCCTGATATACACCTCAAATTATTCATTTTATTATATCACAGCGTCGTATTGTTCCGCCATCATTTTTTCAAGACCGATGTCCTTTTGCACCCTCGCCTTATATCCTGTCACATACATCTCTGTCTTATTTCTTATGGTATACTTTTTTCAATACACAAACGTCCCCACCCCACACTTTCATTCGGGTACCGGTCAAACCCGGGCAGGGGCTGGGCACCACGGCGGAGATATGCCTTCACTTTTTCGCCCCAGAGAAAAGGATCGTTTCTGCGTGTAATGCCCCATTCCATCATAAGGGCGGCGGCCCCTGTCACAAACGGTGTTGCAAAAGAAGTCCCTGTCACTCCTGTGTAGCCGCCTCCGACCGACGGTGCAAGAATGTCGACCCCTGGTGCGACCAGATCCGGTTTTGGATAAGGCAGGTTTTCTCCGCCCCTGCCTGAAAAATCAGCAAATGCATTTAACCTCGAATCATATGCCCCTACTGTGATCACTTTCGATGCAGTCGATGGAATTGTCAGGGTTTCTGCCGCAACCGGCCGGTAAAATCCTGTCACAGGATTCAGCACATTTCCGCCCGGAAGCCACAGATTATAATTTCCTTCTCTGATTCTCCTGCCCTGCAGATGGATTTTCCAGATACCTGAAGTGAGATATGTTCCCGTTGGGAGAAAATCAACGTAGATCTCCTGTGTTACCTGAAAAGGTCCCGGTTTTCCATAATAAACCAGCAGCTCCGTCTCGCCTGCCCGATATCTCTGAGTACCGATTCTCTCCGACAGAACCGGTAAATTTTCTCCCGAAGGTGTCTCAAGAAAAATTTCAATTTCATCTGCATAAGCTTTCCACAACTGCAGATTCAGTGTTGTCTCATAAGCACCAACACTCATTTCTACAATCTCACTCTGTCCCTGCTGCAGTCTTCCCGCGGTATGGATACGGTCGTTTCCATTGTTTCCACTTCCCACGCAAATGACAGACCGCCCCACATTTGCCACGTTGCTGATATAAGTCTCCAGAAGCGAATCCCCCTGATGTGACCCATAATTATTCCCAAAACTGATATTTATCGCAATCGGTCTACCCATTCTGACTGCCTGCCAGATGAGATAATCAATCCCTTCCATCAGCTCCGTCGTCCGCGGAAAAGAATTTTCTCCTGCATTCCCCATCTTTACAACAAGCAGATCACTTTCATAGGCTACCCCGCGGTTCACGCTCTCCGATACCGTCCCATTTCCCGCCGCAATTCCGAGCACTGCCGTTCCATGTCCACTGACATCTCTGGATGGAATAAGGCGCCTGCCTTCGGTTTCCCCAAGTGCAAGCGCCTTATCAATTTCTTCTTTCGTATATTCCGTTCCTTTTGTGTAGCCTTTCGGAGGATTTCCGGGTATGCTCTGATCCCACAGATATAGTATCCTGCTGCTTCCATCCTCGTTTCGAAAATCCGGATGAAAAAAATTCACTCCCGAATCCACCACACCTACAAGGATTCCTTTGCCGGTCAAACCATTACTTCCAGCCTGTACCGGCAGGATACAGCTCGCCTCTCTCGCCTGAAAAGTTTCAAAATAAAGCCGTTTTGGTTTTTCAATAAATTCAATCTGCTCCCGGGCAGAATACGCCTTGATTTCCGACTCCGGTAAAGTCACTACTGCATAACCTCCCAGCAGTGGCACCACCTGAATTCCCTCACCGCCAAGTCCGCTCTCCGGACCACTGTACTTCACGATCACATCCCATAATCTTTCCGAAGAATCATATCCGACATTCAAATTTTCGGATTTTGCACGTTCCTCTGATGTCGCATCCATCGCAAGATTCAAAAGGTTATCTATTTTCTGATCCGGCATAACTGATCCATTCACTTAAATATTTACTTATATAATATGCATTGCCTTATCATATTATTCTTTGACAAACATATACTATTTATATCCCCGTTTTATTTATGCAAGACAATTCTTTTTAAATATTGTCTTGTACGCAAGACAATATTCTCTGGAACCCAACATTAACTATTGCTTTGTCGGCATCAGAAGAACAGGAAAGTCATATATGATGTATCAACAAATAAAGCAATTATGACTTCCGAAGATCTAAATCTCATTTTGGAAATTGGATTAGAAATATCAGGAACTGCAGTCAAACCGTATCTATTGGAGATATCATAACCAGAAATGAAATCACCAACGATTTCGCAGTAAGGTTAATTCTAAAAAAACTTGCAGAAAAAGAAACCTCGCCCAAATATTACTTTATGGATACCGGGCTTCTTGGTCTTATGTTGTTAGACTGCAAATCTGCTCAGTTAGAAAATCTTGTTGCTATCGAGCTGATACGACGTTATGGCATGGAAAATGTCTATTTCTTTGAGAATAATGTAGAAATCGATTTCTATATACTGTCAGACAGCCTTGCCATCCAGGTCAGTATGCAGGTTCTTGATAATATAGATACAAGGGAGCGTGAAACCAGAGCCTTTGTGAAGCTAAACAATTTTATACCTGACTCTAAATGTATTCTTATTACAAATAGCGAAGAAGCTATTCTTGATTGTGATGGAATCAACATTGAAGTAATACCTGTTTGGAAATGGCTGTTAGAAAAAAAGTCCTAAAATCACTATAGGATTCATCTGCTTTTCCAATTTATCCGTATAAATAACGAAAGGCTCCCGCAGGAGCCTTCCGGACTATGTGCTTCTCAAACAGGAGAATAAGGCTATCAGTCTTTTGCAGTAGGATACTCTGTACACAGCAATCTGTATGCAGGTTCATCCTCCTCGATGGTTGGGAATCTTCCCAGTGGCTCATAGAAGAAATTGTCGGTATGATCGTCATTAACCATCGATACCTCTCCAATCAGAGATGGTCCACCCTCCGGGATGACGAATTCATGATACTGGAAAGGTACCAGTGTAATGGATTCTCCGTTATGGATTCTTACCGGCTCACCAGCTTTTACTTTATACTGACGACCGTCTCTGTAAATAAGGACATCATTTACCAGATCCTTTTCATAGATGTTTCTTCCGTCTTCCGTACGGTGAATCTTTGATTTGTCTGCATTGAAAAAAGTAAAGATAACATCATTTCCTCCACGGTTAATGATATCTTCCCTTTTATTCTCATGATAGTGCATAGGGGAAACCTGTCCGCTGTCACACATCATGATCTTCTCGGCATATGTTTTGGGATATTTGGGATTATGGATATTTCCGTTACGAATAGTAATCAGAGCCAACCCCAGTACATCAAACTTTCCCTCGCCATAGTCAGTTACATCCCAGCCAAGTTCACACTCACGGATCTCATCATATTCATGATTTTTATCAGCCCATTCTTCCGGTGTAAAGTAAAGATAAGGCGGCAGTTTAAATCTGCATTCATCCAATAAAGCTTCCATCTTCTTGATTGTTGCATTAATTTCAGATCGTTTCATAGTTATATCTCTCCTTTTCATTTTATTCAAAATCTTATTTTTTCTGTGCTCTTTGCATCTGGCAAAAGTCACGGATTGCCTCCTGAATCTCTGCCCGACCATCAAGAACTGTAAAATTCAATACATTCTTTTCCTTTGCAAAAGGTGCCAGCTTATGAACGGTACCTTTTTCCTCATGATAAGGTCGACCATACACGCTGGAATTAGCAGGTTCCAAACCAATCACATAATCTCCGGATGCAGTAGATTTCCATTCCATAAAATATGGAAGATATCTCATATTGTAAGAAAGCTTAAGACCAAGGCCCAGAGCCTCATTTACTACCAGAACCTGAGTGTCCCCCTTTGCATCTGACTGCATATCATGAATAAATACATATTCCGGTTCATTCTCCTTTGGAGAATCCATTCTGTCATAATCTGCTTCATGTCCTTCTCCATCCCTGTCACGGGCAGTTATCTTTCCAGTTGGAATATAGAGTCTGGTATTTTCATCCAGGAATGGATACCCCATATTAATATGATAAAGAAGCATCAATGGCTCATCCCTGTAACCTTCATTTTCAAATTCATCTGTAACTGTAAAAGTTTTGCTTCCATACGTGGTGGAAATGCTCCTGCGAAGAACCATATTTTCCCCAAAAAGAGCAGCTTCCCTCATTTCGCCCTTCACACACAACTTATATTCATCATCTTCCCAGTAGGCGTCTGCCCCAAGATGTTCCGCAGGTGTGGTACGCATGCGTCCATGCATAGGATACTCCACATGATCAATGGTACATGGCGCACAGATGCTCTCAACACCAGAAGTAAAAAATAGTCCTCCCATAATGGACCGGATTGCCTCGTCTCCATTTGTATCATATGAATTTCTTCCCTGAAGTCCTGGCTTGGAAAGGAAATTCATATTAATTCCTTTATAACTTAACTGATTTACATCAAGAGCTTTATCTGCCATTACCTGCAGTTCCATACATCCATTTTTAATCTCATAAGCAGAAAGTCCGTGGCTTCTGCCTTCTGTATAAGTTATAGGACGCACATAAGCTACCTGCTGCAAACTTCCTACATATCTCATTAATTTTTCTTTTTTCATTTTGTACCTCCCGGAGTCTTTCGGTCACTCAAGATTTGCATGATACTGCCACAATGCTTTCATATCAATATTACGGCTTTCCACGATCATCTTTGCCAGAATATCTCCAAGGATCAATACGCACTGTTCAAACAGGGAAGTCATAATCTGACAGGAATCAATTTCATCCTTCAGATAAAGTTTTGTCCTCACCGGTATCCTTACCATATAATCAGCAATTTCTTTCATCTCGCTGTTAGGATTTGAACCAATATGTACAATTTTGCAATCTACAATTTTTCTTGCCTTTTTAGCAATTCCAAGTGGGAAAAGAGAGCCACCTGAGCCGGAGCCAACGATCAGAAGATCATTTTTTGTAATAGCAGGCTCTGTGATCTCGCCAACATAATGGGCTTTAATACCCAGATGTGCCAGTCTTTTACATACACACTCAAGTGCCAGCATCACACGGCCAACTCCAACAAAAAATACCTGCTCTGCATTTAAAATATCCTCTGTTAATCGTTCCAACGCTGCAGTATCAATACTGGCCATGGTTTTTTCAAGTTCTGTAAAAACATCTTTACAGGTTTTGTCATACTCCTCTTTGAATGCCATTTTATTCCCTCTCTTTTTATAAAATTTCCTTCCGAAGCTGCTCTAATCTTGCAAAACTTCCCTGAAGATCTTTACAGTCCAGACAGGTTGTGCCTGTTACAAACACATCAGCTATATTCTTTCCATAGGTGCGGATGTTATCTGGCGAAATACGTCCATCCAGCTCAATTTTAGTACTAAGTCCTCTTTCATTGATCATCTGGCGTAGCTGACGGATCTTTCTATCTGCATAGTCCACCTGTTTTTCCCCTTTCAGGAAAGCATATCCCGGATTAATCAGCATCAAAAGCACACTGTCACACTTATCCAGTACATATTCTACTGTAGATAAAGGAGTTGATGGCTTCAATGCAATCCCGGCCTTTACTCCTTTTGCATGAATCCGATTAATCATGCCATCAATATGCGGCTGTGTTTCTGCATGAAATACAATCTGCTGTACTCCTATATCCAAAAGCGAATCAATGAAAAAGTCCTGATTTTCCACCATCACATGACAGTCAAAAAACATATCTGTTTTCTGACGCAGCTGCCTTACTGTGTCCAGACCCAGTGGCATACTTGGACTGAAGTGACCGTCCAAAATATCCACATGAAGCACATTAATTTCTGACTGCTCAAGAATACGGATCTGATTTTCCAGATTACACATATCCAGACAAATTAAAGACGGTGATATAATACATTTTTCTTCCCAAACTGACATAAGACTTCCCTCCTGAGTTTATGGTATGACTCCATACCCCAGATCACATCTGTATATTATTTATTTTCACGAATATAAGCCTCTATCGCTTCCCTTGTTGGAAGAGAATCAATGGCTCCTTTACTCTGTACACAGATGCATCCGGAAATGTTGCCGTATTCCATGGCATTTTCAACGATTTTTGCAGTCAGATCCGTACTTTTTTCTACTCCCTGTATCCGAAGATAAGAAAGAAATGCTCCCCAGAAAGCATCTCCTGCACCGGTGGCATCTACAGCCTTTACTTTGTGTCCCGCTACACGGATCACATCATCTCCCAGATATGCAACAGCACCTTCTGACCCCAGTGTTTCCACTACCATTATGATCTGATTCTCCTTCATCAGATTCTGAATATTCTCCTGTCCACCCAACATTTCCACCTCTTCCTCTGAGATTTTCAGAATATCCACATAAGGAAGAATCGCTTTTACTGCATCTGCGCATGCCTGCTGATTGTCTTTCCACATAAGATTCCGATAATTCACATCAAAGGATACCAGTTTTCTGAGATCATGTCCTGTTTTCAGTGCCTTAATGGTTGCCTCTGCTACAGGATTTGCTGACAGGGAACAGGAACCGGCATGTACGATCACAGAATCAGCAATATCAGATTCTTTTACTTCATCCGGAGAAAGCAGCATATCTGCGCCCGGCTTTCTGGCAAAGGTAAAAGTCCTTTCGCCATCCTCCTGGAGAGTAACAAATGCTATGGTAGTAATAGCCTGATCTGTAAGCACCGGCACATTCTGCTTCACTCGATTCTTTTTCAACGTATCCATAAGAAAGCGCCCAAAGTCATCATTTCCTACCTTGCAGGTAAGAGATGCCTTTAATCCGTTTTTTACAACTGCAATGGCTACATTTGCAGGCGCTCCTCCCGCCCTGCGAAGATAGCTGGCAGGTTCGCTTCCAGGTATCATATCTATCACCATTTCTCCGATAGAATATAAATCCATCATATTATCTACCGCCTTTCACATTAAAATACATCCCTTATGCACAAATTCTGTACATAAATCCATACTACACGATCCGCGGATACAGGTTTTTCACGCTATAATACAGATCATGGAAAATTTCCTGTTTCTCATTATATATTTTCACATTCTCGGGGATTGGCTCCACAACTTCATGGCTCATGGTAACAGCCACCTGGCAGGCCTCTTTAATATCCTTAAAAAATCCGACTCCAACAGCCGCAAGAATTGCTGCTCCCTGGCAGGCTTCTTCCTTAACATTAGTTGAATATACTGGCATATTTAGCATATCCGCCTGTATCTGCTTCCATGTCACGCCTCTTGCAGCCCCTCCAGATGCAATCAGTCTGAAGCGCTCCACCTTCATTTCATCCAGAATATACAGGCATTCCTTTAGATTGAACAAAATACCCTCCATAGCAGAACGTACCAGGTGTCCTTGTTGGTGCATCATGTTTAATCCAAAGAAAACCCCTTTCGCACAGGGATCATTATAAGGAGTCCTCTCACCGGCAAGATAAGGCAGAAAATATAAGCCATCCGCTCCTGCTGGTGTAAGTCCTGCTTCCTGGTCCAACTGTGCAAACGTTTGATCAGTTTTCAACATATTATTCCGAATCCAGCTTAATACACTTCCACCATTCAATGTGCCACTTTGCACAACCCAGCGCTCAGGAACTGTATGGCACCATGTCTGGATTCGCATCTTCGAATCAAAAATAGGTTTGTCCACAACCACTGCCAACTGGGAAGATGTGCCAATATTACAGGTAATATAGCCACTTTCGATTATCCCGTTGCCAGTAAGCGCGGCCATACTGTCTCCGGCACCGCAGATTACCTTTGTATTAGTAGAAAGCCCCGTCTCCTCTGCTGCCTTTGACGTAACATATCCAGCGATCTCATAGCTTTTATGCACAGGCGGCCAAATATCTTCTTTCAGTCCCAGTTTCCTGAATAGTTCTGTACACCAGTGATAATTCTTTACAGAAAATCCGAGTGTTGCCCCCGCATCTGTACATTCTGTACAGATTTCCCCACAAAGTCGGAAGCTGATATAATCCTTTGGTGACATTACATAACGGATTCTGTCATAAGTTTCCTTTTGATGCTTTTTCAACCAATACAGACTGCTGATCATCATCCCTGCGCTTGGCTGGTTCAAAAGCTCATCCTTCATCAGATTTCCTGCCAGAAAACGGATTTCATCCAGATCTACGCTGCTTCTCTGATCCAAATGGATGATTGCAGCACATGCAAGCTGTTTATTCTCATCCAGTGCCACCATTCCATGCATCTGTCCAGAAAAACCGATCCCTGCTATGTCCCGGCCATGGATCCCGGCCTCCTGTAAAGCTTTTTTAATGGATTTTTTAACAGCCTCCCACCATTCCAGTGGATCCTGTTCCGCATAAGAAATCTGCGGAATCTGTATTCCATAGCTGGCATTTCCAATCCCTGCTGTTTTTCCATTTTCATCCATAATCAGCGTTTTTGTACTGGATGTTCCCAGATCAATACCCATGAAATAGCTCATAATCAATCTCCTATTTTTCTATTATTTCTATTTCAACATCGTTTGGATCCACAATAAGCATGGTGCTGCAGGAAAGCTTTTCTATATAGGATGGAGTTTTACGGATCAGAACTTTCTTTTCCCTGCAAATACGTTCCAGTTCCGCAAGATCATCTGTTTCCAGACAAAAATGACGGTATGTACCAATATCCGTTTCCCTGTGTTTTTTTTGTGGATCCTTCTGTGCATAATTGATCAGTTCCAGCCGTACATTCTGCGGAAGATCAAAATAAGTCAGTGTATGATCTCCCATATCAATAAATCCGTTTTGTTGTAAACCCAAAATTGTTTTATAAAAAATAACAGATGCCTCCAGATCCACTACATTAATTGTTATATGGTTCAGTCCTGTAATTTTCATAATCTGTCCCTCTTACTTTTTATTAAAAGTAACCTTTCCTTCAAGAAATTCAAATACTTTTTTACTCATCATCACTTCCCTTAGTTCTTCCGGATCCATTTTCGCGGCAGTTTTATATTTATCCACATCAGAAAATCCGGCAGACTCTGCCTGCATCTTAATTTGCTTCTGCAGTTCTTCATCTGTAACAATCAGATCTTCTGCATCTGCTATAGCCTGCATAATGACCAGTTTTTTGCTGTAATCTTCTCCCATCTTTTGAATATAAGCCTCATAAGTATCCTCTGTCAGGCCGGAATCATAAAATTTCATAAAATCTGCCAGAGACATATTATAAGTATCTGCATAGTTCTGCATTTCATCTTTTAATGTAGAAGTATTCCGGTTCACAAAGGGAGTAGGAAGTTTTCTGATAAATGTACTGTTCTCCAAGAGGTAATCTCCAATATCATTCTCGATTCCGCTGGTGTCTCCCTCATTGGCATCCACCGGGATAGAGCTGTAATCCGCCAGCCTCACATAGGATTCTGCCTCAAACTGTGACAGATAAGTTGCCCTTGATTCTGAGTCGTCCCGCTGTTCTTCTGCCGTCTTCCCTGCTGCCAGAACTTGCATTGATCCCAGTAATAATAATGTCATAGCGCAAATAATAAAAAAACGAACCTTTTTTTTCATTATGTTTCCTCCGATGTCTCAAAATCAAAAGTTTTTTCCTGTCTGATACTCCCGATGCAAAGAGCAGGAGATTTTTTTCTCCTGCTCTTTTAAGAAAATTATTTTACAATAATATCTCTGCCTTTTGTATCTGAATTCAGATATACGGCTACGATCAGGATGACACCAATAATAATATCTTTCCATAGAGGATCTACACCCATCATGTTAAGTCCTGATGTAATTGCTGTGATGGTAACAACGCCAATTGTGGTACGCAGTACACTTCCACGGCCACCAGCCATAGATGTTCCGCCAAGTGCAATAGAAGCAATAGCTGAAAGTGTAAGCGCATCACCAATTGTAGGAACTGCAGATTTCTGTTTGTATGCGTAAAGCACACCTGCAAGAGAGCTGCATGTACCGCTGACTACAAATGCCATAATCTGAGCTTTGTCTGTATCCACACCAGCAAGTCTGGTAGCACGGATATTAGCACCTACTGCAAATATCGCTCTTCCTGAAGGTGTATATTGCTGAAAAATGTAAAGCAGAATCACTACAGTCACTGCAAAGAAGAAAATAACCGGGATGCCTGCAATCTTACTTGTCATCCAGCTGATTTCTTTTCTGTATTTCATCCCTACTGCCACAGAACCATTAGGGCAGAAATACAAAGCGATAAATGCCCATAAGTTCTGAGTACAAAGAGTCACGATAAAAGACGGAATCTTCAATTTTGTTACGATCACACCATTCAAAAGACCCAATCCCACGCCGACTACAATCATGATCGGGATAATCCAGTTCCCAAAACGGCTTACATAAAGACCTGAAATAACACAGGTAGCTGATACCATGGCACCGGATCCCAGGTCAATACCACCTGTAAAGATGATAAAAGACAGACCACCCGCCAGCAAAATCAATGGCGAGATCTCAACCAGAAGATTCTGAAGACTGTAAGCACTGATAAAGGTAGGATTCAAAATTGTAAATATAAGAAATACCAGTACAATACTGATAATCACCATATACTGTGATAAATTGGATAAACTGAATTTTTTCTGTTTCATTTCTCTTCTGCCCTCCTACATCATAAACTGTACAACTTCCTGTTGGGAAGGTTTGAAATCTACAGGGCAGTCAAAGGATCCGCTGATCAGACCGTCTCTGAAAACAATAACATTACTGGACAAACCAAGACATTCGTCCAGAGTATCACCGATTACAATGATTGCATGACCTGCTTCTGTCATTTCTCGTACCAGACGGTAAATTTCCTGTTTGGCACCTACATCCACACCTCTGGTAGGATGATTCAAAATCAGTACCTTGCAACCGCTCTCAAGAGCCCTTGCAAAAATGACTTTCTGCGCGTTACCACCTGAAAGCTGTGAGATACGTTCCTTCGGACCAATACATTTAATACCCGCCTCTTTGATCCATTTCAGTGCTGTCTGACGAATCTTCCGACCTGACAGGAGTCCTTTGCTCTTCATATGTCCCCAACTTGATATGGTAATATTGTCTTCGATAGAAAGAATACTGATCATACCTTCATCTCTTCTGTCCTTAGGTACAGAAAGAATTCCTGTTTTCCTTGCCTGATAGGAATTGGCAAATTTTACTTCTTTTCCCTCCATCAGAATACGACCTTCTGTAGGTGCCACCTGGCCAACCAGACAGTTACATACATCCTCTGCACCTGATCCGTCCAGTCCTGCAAGTCCCAACACTTCTCCTTCATGAAGTTTAAAGGAAATATGGTTAAATACCCCAAAAAGACTTAAATCTTCTACTTCAAGGACGACTTTCTCTGTTGGCACACTCTGCTGTGCCTCCACATAAAACTCTCCTGTTGTTGCCCTTCCTACCATCTTCTCATACAGAACATCAATGTTTGCTTCTGCTGTAGGAAAAACCGCTGTTTCCTCTCCATCTTTAAATACATAAATCGTGTCTGTAATAGCAAGAATTTCATCCAGATGATGAGAAATAAATACAATACCATTTCCAGCTTCTTTCATCTTGCGGATCTGTACATACATCTCCTGAATTTCATCATCAGAAAGTACAGTTGTCGGCTCATCCAGGAGAATGATTGCGTGTCCTTCTGCTGCTTCTGTTACAACATCCAGCACCTTGGCGATCTCAACCATCTCCCTGGTCGCCATATCAATATCACGAACTTTTTTTCCTGGTTCCAGCTTAATATCCACACGCTCCAGAGCCTGCTTTGCATCCTTGTTCATTTCTGTCCAATTCACAAGTCCTGCTTTAGAGTATTTGTTCTCACGACCCAGATAAATATTCTGGGCAACTGTAAGATTTGCCACCAGTGACTGTTCCTGAAATACCATTCCAATACCCTGCTGATTAGCATTGATAATGGATGTAGCCACATAAGGCTTTCCCATATAAAACATCTCTCCCATGGAAGGAGTCTCAACACCACTGATCAGCTTCATCAATGTAGATTTACCGGCTCCGTTCTCACCGATCAGACCGATTACTTCTCCGCTATGGATCTTCATATCAATATCATGCAAAACAGTATTGGATCCATATGTTTTGCCAACGCCTTTTGTTTCAAATAAAACTTCACCCATATGTATCCCTCCGTTTACTTCACTACAGTCTTTCTGTTATGCTCTACTGTAAGCGTAACAGCAATAATAATGATAATGCCCTGAATGACCTTTTTAAGATTTGTGTCAACGCCCATCAGGGTCAGCCAGTTTGCCAGCTCCGTGTAGATAAGAACACCTACAAAAGTCTGAAGGGAGCCGCCCTTACCACCACTTACGGAACCACCACCAAGTACAATGGCAGTAACAACCGGGAACATCTGGTTCAGTCCCAGATTAGATTGTCCAAGTTTTAATCTCATACACTGAAGCACACCTGCGATTGCTGCTGTACATCCGCACAATGCAAATACCTTAATTTTGGTACGTGTAATATTAATTCCCGTAGAAGCTGCTGCTGCTTCATTGTCACCGATTGCAAATACCGCACGGCCAAATGCAGTATAATTCATAATGATTGCCCCTATAATAAACACAGCAAATGAAATCAATGTAATATATGGAATCCCAATCAGTCTTCCCTGTGAAATAGCGATAAACATGGGATCCTTAACCTGAATCGGTGTACCTCTGTAAATCAGGACTGCTGCACCTGTCATAATACACCCAACTGCATAAGATACAATAAAACTTGCAATTCTTGCTTTTGTATGAAGGAAACCAACTATTGCACCAACACCCAGTCCGATCAGAACAGCAATGATAACACCGAAAATACCGAAATTATTTGAATTTGAATTATTAACAACAAGAAATGCTACCAGAGATCCTGAAAAACCCATAATTCCCTCAATGGAAAGGTCAATACTTCCAAGGAGAAGGACAAAGCTCAAACCCACGGAAATTACCAGAGGAATGGACATCTGGAACATAATATTCACAACGTTCGCCCAGGAGAAAAAGTTCTTCTGGGAAATGCCCCCGATTGCAGTCATGATAACCAGCAGAATCAGCGGTGCATATCGTCTGATCTTATCCATTTTGGCATTATCTTCTGCCTGGGCAACGAACTGCTGACTAACCGTCATTTTCTTTAATAAGTCACGTCGTTTATTATTCATAGAACATCCTCACATCCAATTTTTAACAGAGGAGGCGAAATGCGACCTGCATTTCGCCTCTCTTTTAATAATCCTGTCATACTGCCGGATCGTTCCGGTCAGCCCGGTTATTTATTCTGCTGCGTCAGTTGCATCATCTGCTGCGTCATCAGAAGTTTCTGTCGTGTCATCCTGATATTTGTCGATGCAAAAGCTGAGGTCTGAATAATCATATCCCGGATCCTGTGTATCAATAAACTTGGAAATAATGTCATCAGCATTGTCAGCTGTCACAAGCGTAGTCTTGCAGAAGATCAGGCGTTCTGCCGGATCCATTTTCTCTACATCAAGGCTGCCCAGTGCTGCCTGAATTGCGTAGGATGCACCATAACCAGCGATGCAATATCCATCGTTTGCATTCGTGATAACAAGGTCGCCATCTTTAACTGCATTAAGAGCAGCTTCGATACCGTCACATCCGCTGACTTTGATTTCCCCGTTCTTTCCGGCATTCTTAAGAGCTTCTACTGCACCAAGTGCCATTGTATCGTTTGCGGAGAAGATACCTTTCAGATCTGGATAATTAACAATCCAGTTCTCTACAAGTGCCATAGCATCTGACTGGCTCCAGCTTGCTGTCTGGCTGTCAACTACTTCGATGTCCGGATAATCCTTTAATGCTTCTTCAAATGCTTCATGTCTGTTAGTAGCAGAATCATCACCAAGAAGTCCCTGAAGCTCTGCAACCTGTCCTTCACCGCCGATAGACTCGAACAGTGCGGACGCTGTAGCTTTACCAATTGCAATATCATCCAGCATCAGAGATGCTACAAAATGAGGATAATCTGCCGGATAAAGGTCCTCTGCTCTATGTGCAAGAATAGAAACATAAACTCCTGCATCTTCACATGTCTCAGCAATGTTTACTGTGTTTGCTGTAGAAGAAGGGTCAACTACGAAAATTGCTTTGTCGCCATATTGTGCAATATAATCTTTGATTCCCTGAATCTGCTTATTATCGTCACTGTCGCAGGTAAGAATGTCTGCCTCAACTCCATAATACTCTGCTGCCAGCTGAGCTCCTTTCGCTTCCTGTGCCCAGTACTCATTATCCATGGAATGAATACAGATAGCCAGATGATACTCGGACGGATCAACACCATCCGGAGCTGTAAAACCTGCTGCTGAAACTGTAGAAGCAGTAGCTCCCATTAACATTGTTGCTGCTAACATTGTTGCCAATACTTTCTTACTCATAAAAATACCCTCCTTAGATTTGCTACGGCATCTCATATGTTATGTCGTTTGCTTTTGATAGTTATATATTAATTCATTTAATTAATTATGTCAATAAATTTTTAATTTCATTTAATTTTTCGTTGAATATCACAATTAAATGTGTTTCTATTTATTCACATTTAACAAAATCTGTTATTTCAGAACAGTTCTTGCATTTAGCGCTGCTCCGATCACTCCTGACTCCGGATCCGGAGATGCGCTGACAATCGTCAGAGATGTCCGTGGCTCCGGCATCCTCAGATTTTCTTTTACATTTTGGATAAAATACTCCATAGGGAAGCCCGGCATCTGTGTCACCCCACCGCCAAGTACTACGCACACAGGATCCAGGATTGTTACTTCTGTAGCTGTAGCAAGCGCGCACATTCTTATCACATCCAGCACATCCGGCCGATCTCCGTATTTCATAAAAATATCCTCTACCCGACACTTATAGTGTTCTCTGGCAATATCTGACAGCACCTTTCCACAGGCACGCAGTTCAATACATCCCTTTTTCCCACATCCACATCTTTTTTCAAGACCGTCTACAGGAATATGTCCCAGCTCACAGGATGAGCCGGTATAGCCTTTGTATACTTTTCCGTTAATGCTCATGGCATTTCCAAGACCAGTGCCAATGTATACACCAATTACGATGCCTTCCTGTCCGATATGGTTCTTCCACAGATCATACAGCAGGGCGGTGTTCACATCCCTCTCCATAATAACCGGAAGCCCCCACAGTTTTTCCATAATTTCTTTAAGAGGAAGATTGTCAAACCCTTGGATATTGGGGGAATTGTAGCATATAGTCCTGTCCCGGTTCATCAGAGAAGCAAGCGACAGGGAAATACATGTAAAACTGGAAACTCCTCCATGCTCTTCAATCACCGGATCAAGCAGATGCTTCAAATATTCTCCCTTATTTTGCGCATCTGACAATTCTCTGGAAGGAATCTTTTTAAACTGCTTCAACGCATAGTTATTCGCCACCACTCCATATCGCAGGTTGGTGCCTCCAATCTCCACACACAGAAAAAATTTTTCATCCATATCCTTCATATTTCACACCTGTCCTAAAATTTATGCCCGTTCTGCGCTTCCCATAATATCAATCTTATGGAGATACAATTCCTTCATCAGCGGACGAATCTTCAATGTAAATACACGGCTGTCAATAGCCCCCGGTTCTTCATCCAGAATACGTCTGGTATTTGCCAGTCCGCATATCCATCCATCTGTGGCAATATTGATCTTACACACAGCCAATCCGGATGCCTTACGTACCTGTTCATCCGGAATACCTGCTGTTTTTTCAATATGTCCTCCATGTTCATTAATCATGTCCACATACTTCTGAGAAATATTGGAGCAGCCATGAAGTACGATAGGAAAGCCAGGTTCCCTGTCGGAAATATACTTAAGGATATCGTAGCGCAGTTCCGGCAATGTTCCATCTTCATTTGGAACCATTTTTACCAGCCCGTGGCAAGTTCCTATGGAAATTGCCAGACTGTCGCAGCCGGAACGCCGGATAAACTCTACTGCTATCTCCGGATCAGTATACATACTTTCATCTGTTCCTTCTGTCCCTTCTTCCTCCTTTCCTTTTAATATGCCAAGTTCTGCCTCTACGGTAACATCATGCGCATGGGCATATTCCACCACCTTTTTGGTCAGTGCAATATTTTCTTCAAAAGGAAGCTTGCTGCCATCAATCATAACAGATGAAAAGCCTCCTTCGACAGCCATTACACACTGTTCGTAGGTCATACCATGATCCAGATGCAGGGCAACCGGAATATGAAGCCCCACTTCTTTGATCCTGTCTGTTGCTACCTGCGCAAGCCTTGCGGTCATCTCATGTCCCAGCTGGCGGTGAAGATTAGGCGATACCAGCAGGATCACAGGAGATTTCTTCTCAATCACTGCATCAATCATGCCATTCAGTTGTTCAATAGTTACAAAATTTAATGCCGGTACTGCATAGCCTTCACTGTATGCTTTTGCAAACATTTCTTGCGTATTTACAAGTCCCAATTCCTGGTAATTGTACATTGCCATCTCCTCCTTATTTTTTATCATATATGTTTCAGACGGACAGAATATCTCATCCGACTTAATCCCCGATTTTCTTTAATTCCACATATTCTGGCAGAGTACCAATCAGGGGAAGAATATACTCCATATAGGACTCCCTGATCTGATGATGATTTTCTTCCAGATATGACAGATCCATCACTCTTTCCACACCCGCAGCCTGATCCAGATTCAAAGTCTGTATCTTTATTCTGTACGGCTGGTTGCTGACTCTTGTAAGCGTAATCAGCTTCCCACTTTCGCCTTCAAAAGCACGTTTCACAGCTTCACTGCCAACTTTCTTTGCTTCCTTTTTGTCGATTTCAGATGCATCGTGCGCATCACATCTCTGCATCAAGCCCAGATCAATACATCGGATTTTACAGGTAAAATGTTTTCGCAGAAGATGGTTCAGATAAGGAGTGATTCCTCCCATATTTTCAGACGGATCATCCGTCTTGTTGACAGTGGTATCTTCAAAAAGATACCTGCCATCTGAGGTTTTTACCCCCTCCGCCACTACTGCAAAGCATTTTCCTTTTTTCTGTATCACCTCTGCCACGTCCTTTACAAACTGTGCAGGATCAAATACCACTTCAGGCACATAGATCAGATCCGGTCCCCAGCCTGTTTTACCGGCTGCGGCAGCAGCAGCAGCCAGATATCCTGTGTTGCGCCCCATCACTTCTACTGCCATAATCAAATCCGTATCATAGGTGTACATATCATGTACTAATTCGGATATGGTGATCACTGTATGGCGGGCCGCTGATGGAAAACCAGGAGCATGGTCTACAATAGCAATATCATTATCCACAGTCTTTGGAATCACTATCAGACGGCATTCATACTCCGCCTTTTTAAGATGTTCAGACAGTCGGTACCCGGCTGCTACAGAACCATTTCCACCATTTATAAAAATGTAATAAATCCCGTACTTTTTCAACGTGGCGATGATCCGGTCATAGTCTTCCCCGGAATTCTCCCGGACGGTATATCTACAGGAGCCAAAAACCATAGATGGCGTATTTTGTAACCGCTCAAGCTGTATTTCATCCATATCGGTACAGTCATACAGGTGGTCATGAAGCAGACCATCGATCCCATGAAGGCTTGCATACAGCTTTTCTCCTTTTTCCAGACGTACCTGGCATTCCCGGATTACCCCGTAAGCAGAACAGTTAATCACTGCCGTAGGTCCCCCGGACTGTATATATAATGCATTTCTCATCTGTCAAACTCCCCGGCCTTTCTCCTTCAAAACCAGTTTCCTTACTGCTCCTTCTATGTATTTTGCTGAGATTCCAAATTTATCTGCCAGAAATGCTTTATTTCCAACTTCTCCAAAAGTATCTGGTACTCCCACCCGTTGAAATACTGTCGGACAGTTCTCTGCAAGTACCTCTGCCACTGCACTTCCAAGCCCACCATAAATATTATGGTTCTCAGCAGTTACAATTACTCCGGTTTCCTCTGCACAACGGATTACAAGTTCCTGATCCAGCGGTTTAATAGTAAACATATCTACTACGCGTACCTGAATGTTCTCTTTTGCAAGTTTCTCTGCTGCTTCCAGTGCATAACCCACTTCAATACCACAGGCAATCACCGTAGCATCTGCACCATCCCTTACAATATTTCCTTTACCGATTCGGAAATTTTCTGTACCGGAATAATAAACAGTTTTTCCTTTTCTTGGGAAACGCAGATACATCACTCCATAGGTGTGTGCCATTTCTTTCAGAATTTTCTGCAGAAGATATGGTTCATCAATATCCACAATAGTCATATTCGGAAAAGATCTGTAGATTCCTATATCCTCAAAGGGCATGTGAGTTCCTCCGTTTGTCTCTGCAGTAATCCCGGGATCAGAGCCTATAATCTTCAGATTTGTTTTGTTGTAGCAGCCTGACAAAAAAGTCTGGTCTGCACATCTTCTGGAAGCAAAAGTTCCAAAGCTGTGTACAAAAGGAATTTTTCCTTTTATGGACATCCCGGCAGCTACACCAATCATATTAGCTTCCATAATTCCCATGTCAAAAGCCTGCTGCGGAAACTCATGAAACAGCCCTGCCGTTCCCATAGCACCTGCCAGATCCGCATCCAGATATACTACCCGGGGATCTTCATGCATCATTTCTGCCATTGTATTGTAAAAAACCTTTCTCAGTTCCTCCACAGCTATGCCTCCTCCTTTTCTTTCAGCCTTCTGTCAAGTTCCTGATAGAAATCCGGCAGACTTTCTTTCTTCACTTCTGTAGAATGGCAGTTCGCCATCTCTTCATAATAACGGATACCAGCTCCCTTCACTGTATGTAAAAGAATCACAGAAGGTTTGTCTCTCACAGTCTTCGCTTCCTGAATTGCCTGATAAATCTGTTCTGTATCATTTCCATCCCTGACAGGAATCACATGATAGTCGAATGCTTTGAACTTATCCTCAAGGTTTCCAAGGCTACACACCTGATCTGTAGGTCCGTCCAGCTGCTTACCATTCACATCTACAAAAGTAATCAGGTTACTTAATTTGTGATGTGCAGCAAACAATACAGATTCCCACACCTGACCTTCATCCAGTTCGCCATCGCCAAGGATTACATATATATATGAAGCTTTCCCTTCAAGTTTATCTGCCAGTGCTGCACCTGCTGCCAGAGATGCACCCTGGCCAAGAGAGCCTGTGGAAATATCTATTCCCGGTGTTTTCAGTCGATCTGTATGGCTGGGGAGAATAGTGTTTCCTTTATTCAAGGTGTCAAGTGCTTCCTCTGAAAAAAAGCCTCTGGCAGCCAATACAGAATACATTGCCGGGCCACAGTGCCCTTTTGACATAACCACAAAATCTCTGTCTGTTTTTTCTGGATCTGCCGGATCTACATTTGCCACTCCGCTGTAAAGTACTGCAAAAGTATCTGCAATAGACAGTGAACCTCCGATATGGCCTTTCCCTTCAGATGCAATAGCCCTCAAAATATTTTTTCTAATTTTGACTGCCAGGCGGTCTGCCTGCGCTTTGTCAAAACTCATATATATATCCCCCTTTCTGTTCCAAATGCTTGTTTTTGATTGAATTTGATTGTTTTTTCTTTTTCTTTTTTTTATACTAACACATTGTCAGAATAATATCAATATTTTTTTCGTTTTTTGATTGTTTTTTCTTTTAAAATATAATAACGCTCATTTTCAATCAATAAGATTGACGAATCAATCATCGTGGTGTATAATAATGCCAGAATCATTGCACAGGATAATTTTTTATAAACGGAAAGGAGTATCACATGACACATAGAGAAATATTAAAAAAGGTAGACCACACTTTACTGGTACAGACGGCCACCTGGGAGGACATCCGTCAAATTTGTGACGACGGGCTTCGTTACAGCACAGCTTCCGTATGTATTCCTCCCTGTTACGTCGCTGCTGCGACAGAATATGTTCAGGGCAGGCTTCCCATTTGTACAGTAATCGGATTTCCTAATGGCAATCATACTACTGAGTCAAAGATCTATGAAGCAAAAAATGCTATTGCCAATGGTGCATCAGAACTGGACATGGTGATTAATATTGGTGCATTAAAGGCCAAAAATTATACCTATGTCCAAAATGAAATTGAAAAATTAAAAGAAATATGCAATAATAAAGTATTAAAAGTAATCGTTGAAACCTGTCTGTTAGACGAGGAAGAAAAGATCAAAATGTGCGAGATTGTTACTCAGGCAAAGGCAGATTATATTAAAACTTCCACTGGCTTTTCCACTGGTGGTGCTACCTTTGACGATATCGCACTCTTTGCTAAATATGTAGGACCTGATGTTAAGATCAAAGCTGCCGGAGGCATCTCTTCTTTTGATGATGCAGAAAAATTTATTTCACTTGGTGCTTCCCGACTCGGTACAAGCAGGCTGGTAAAAATAGAAAAGTCCCTTTCCTGACGGGATATTAAACGGAGATGTTTATGCTAGCTACGGAACGAAAAAAATTAATATTGGATCATCTTGATCAGAATCATACTGCAACTACGCAGGCACTTTGTAATCTTACTGGTGCTTCCCTTGCCACTACCAGAAGGGATCTTTCACAGCTTGAAGAGGATGGTTTGCTTCAGCGCACACATGGCGGTGCCCAAAAGCTGGAGCGGTCTGTTGTTAATGAACAGGACGCTTCCAATTATTTTCAGGTTTTTTCCTCTATCAAAATGGCAGATGACCAGTTTGAATGTAAAAATGCCATTGCCCACAAATCCATTGAGCTTATCCATTCTGGCGATATTCTTTTTGTAGGTGCCGGTTTTACAGGTTCTCTTCTCTGCCGTCACCTGAATAAAAGTGGTAAAAAAGGGATCACAGTCGTAACTACCAACATTACCGGCGCACTGGAACTTGCTTCCAATCGTGATATCAGTGTGTTTCTCCTTGGTGGTAATGTCCATCTTGGAAGCAACCACATTGAGACTCTGGATGAATCCACTATACAAAATCTCCGGAAGCTGTATTTTGACAAATTGTTTTTTACTATTGATGGAGCTGATCTGGAATATGGTTATTCCATCACCAACCGGGCACAGCTTCCGTTATATAATTATCTTCTCAAAAATATAAAGGATATTTACATGCTGATTAATGAATCTAAGTTCAACAAACGGGCATTTACTCATCTGTGCAGTCTGGACAGTATTCCCAATGTAATCACCAACCGGAATGCACCCACGCAATATATCGAATATTTTAAAAAGCATGATGTGAACGTATATTTCACATAATCATTTTTCAGGCTATTCTTCCAACAGCCAGATCATCTCATGTGGTGGTCTGGCTGTTTTTATATCTTGCACATACAAATATTTTGTTATATAATCGAATTAAGTAATAAATTGAGATAATGTTTTATTTAGGGGTTATTTATTCATTAACACTTTATAAGGCATTTTACTGATTATGATATAAATTGTTACGAGAGGTATTACTGATGAAAAAAAACATGCACGGTCTGAACCAGGGAAATATTCAAAATCTGAATCGCAGCCTTCTGCTGAATCTGCTTCGTCGCGAAAAAATATGTGCCCGATCCACCCTCGCAGAGCATTCCGGTCTGAAGCAGGCAACTGTTACCCATATTATTAATGACTTTATGAACTGGAATCTTGTAAAAGAGGTTGGACTGCTTACCGGTGCAAAAGGGCGACGTTCCATCGCTATCTCCCTGAACACAGATGAACTTGCTGTAGCCGGAATCCGAATAGCCAGACAGAATTTTTCTGTAGGGCTGTTCAATCTGTACGGGGAAGCCATTATGATTCGCAGAACAGGCATTAAGCACGGGCAGAATGCCCGCGAAATCGTGGATATGGTTTTTTATGAAATGGATAAACTGATCCAGCAGTTTCCAAATAAAAACATTCTTGCCCTGGGTCTTGCCATCCCTGGTCCTTATAATAGCTTAAAGGGCAGGATTTCTGTTGTGACCGAAGTGGACGGCTGGGCTGATATCCCACTCAAGGATGAATTTATGGAGCATTATAAAATCCCGGTGATTATTGAAGAACATGCCAATGCCGCTGCACTGGCCCAGTTCTGGTACAGCAAAGAAACGAATAATATCGATGTACTTGTGTATGTTGCTTTTGCTCAGGGCATTGGTGCCGGTATCGTGAATAATGGCACTCTGCTAAAGGGATCGACAGGCGCTGCCGGAGAGATTGGACATACCACCATCAATATCCATGGTCCACGCTGTTCCTGTGGGAATTACGGTTGTCTGGAAGGCTACTGTTCTTCCATTGCCTTTGTAAAAAGGCTGAATGAAGCCCTTGGTAAAAAAGATGAACTGACTTTCTCTGATGCTGTTCTGCTGGTAAAAAAAGAAGATCCTACCGCAGTAAAGCTTTATATAGAAATGTGTGATTATCTGTCTGTCGGCATTATTAACGTGATCAACAGTTTTAATCCCAGAACTATAGTAATCGGTGATGAAATGGCCCATGTAAATCCAACTCTTATGCTTGAACGGGTAATCTCTAATGTACAGAAAAGGATTGTTCCTCAGACCATGGAAACAACCTCTATTCGTTTAAGCTCTTATAAGCAGGATTCTATGGTGTATGGTGCTGCCATTATTGCCATCAACGATATATTCCAAAACCCGGCATGTTATTTTGAGCCTGTTTCCGATTCAGACAGCCCTGACAGCATATCGCACAGCCACCTCCGAAATGTAAGTCTTTCCTCCTCATAACCATCTTTTTCTGATGGAGAAATGTAGCTCATCTGAATCTAAATATGCCCCATATATCAACCTATGATATATGGGGCATATTTTTTATGCTGTTGCTTTTTTGTCATCTGTTTTTTCAAACAGTTTCTTAACGCCCTGAATTGCAACCAGTACACCAAGGATCAGCAGTAATACCGCAAAAACAAGCTGCAGAGTATTTCCAAGATCAAGACCTGTTGTTACAAGTGCTTTGGTAAGTTTTGTGATGGTCATGCCAAGTGCTGTAAAGGTAACAGCCATCATGAATACCATCGGGATCCAGAGCATGCAGCCCTGACGTTTTGTTTTCTTTAAGAATACGGCGCAGGCTACAAGTGCAAGTACGGATAACAACTGGTTTGCGGAACCAAACAGCGGCCAGATTTCCGCATATCCAACTTTTGTAAGCAGGTATGCAAGTACCAGAGTGATGATTGTTGCAAAGTATTTGTTTGTTACTACTTTTAAGAACGGACTCATGTTTTTCTCATCTGTATCGGAGTCAAGGAAAAATTCCTGAAATGACAGACGTCCTACTCTGGCTACAGAGTCAAGAGATGTCAGTGCAAATGCTGATACTGCAAGGTTGATCAGTGTAAATACAAGTGAATGCGGTAGACCTACTACAGAAAGGAAGTTTGCGATAGCTCCTGCAAAAATCTGTGGCTGTGTTGTAAGTCCCTGTGCTGCTGTCTCTCCGTTGGCAAAAGATGCAACTGCAATCAGTGCGATAACGGCAAGCATACTTTCCATAAGCATGGCACCGAATGAAACCGGAAGCATGTTCTTTTCATTTTTGATCTGTTTGGATGCTGTACCAGAAGATACCAGTGAATGAAAACCGGAAACTGCACCACATGCGATCGTTACAAATAAGATCGGGAACATGTACTGTCCATCTACGTTAAAGCTTGTAAATGCTTTGAGGTTGCAGGATGGATTTGCAACAAATACACCGATAACTGCGCCGACGATCATAAAGATGAGCAGATAACTGTTCAGATAATCACGCGGCTGAAGCAGTGCCCATACCGGTGCGACACTGGCTACCAGAATGTATGCAAAAATGATGATATGCCATGTATCAAGGCTTACATACATCGGGAAATTAAGTCCGAGTACGATTGCAACTACAAGTAATACAATTGCAACTGCTGTATTGATCCATTTATTAAACTTTGTATATTTAAGGAAAAATCCAAGTGCAACTGCTTCCAGGATGAACAGCATGGAAGTTGTTGCAACAGCTCCGTTTGCTGCTACTCTTCCATTTCATATGCCGGAGTTTTAGCTTTTGGGACAATGCCCCATTTGTTTTGGAGATAACGGCCATACAGAAGATATGCTCCACCGAGCACTACAATGGCTATTACCATCATTAAGATTACACTCATAATCTCTGCCCTCTTCTTTCTTATGTAATAATTTATATTTGCTTCACAGGTATCTCCTGTTCCACAAAAAAACGCCTCTGCTATCCTTTCGGATAACAAAGGCGGAATCTTCCGTGGTGCCACTTTGTATTATCATATTTATCACAAAATACTTTCTGCCGCTTCTCAGCAACTGCGGCTCTCTGTAATCCGGTTTCCTTTTGTGATCTGTCCTGATCTATGCATTTCTCTTTTTTATTTATCTAGTGTTTTACTCCTTTTTTCCAAAAACATCAACCTCATTTTTAAATATATTCCACAATTTTATCCATGCCTTTTTGTTCACATTGTATGTATCTAGGCATCTGTTCAGCATCTGCTTTCACCCCAGTGCCACATCCAGGATCATCATCAGCGAAAATCCAACTGCAAAGAAAATGGTACCGATATTCGAGTGTTCTCCGGCGGACATCTCCGGAATCAGTTCCTCTACCACCACATAGAGCATCGCCCCCGCCGCAAAACTTAAGAGATACGGCAGTGCCGGCACGATCAGTCCCGCGGCCATGATCGTCAGTACTGCGCCGACCGGTTCCACGATTCCGGACAAAACGCCTCCCGCAAAAGCCTTCATCTTGCCCATTCCCTCAGAACGAAGCGGCAGGGAGATAATTGCGCCCTCCGGGAAATTCTGGATTGCGATTCCAAGCGACAATGCAAGCGCGCCCATCAATGTGATCTGTGCATTTCCGGTCAGATACCCCGCATAGACAACACCAACTGCCATTCCCTCCGGAATGTTATGCAGCGTTACAGCAAGAACCAGCATGGTTGTTCTCTGCAGATTGCTCTTTGGTCCCTCTGCTTTATCAGTTTGTTGATGCAGGTGCGGAATAATATGATCCAGAAGAAGCAAAAAAAGCACACCCGCCCAGAATCCGGCTGCCGCAGGAATAAACGATAATTTTCCCATTCCCCCGGCCTGCTCGATTGCCGGAATCAGAAGACTCCACACAGATGCAGCTACCATAACACCTGCTGCAAAACCTGTCAGGCACCTCTGCACCCACTGGTTCAGATCCTTTTTCATAAAAAAGACGCAGGCTGCACCGGCCGATGTCCCGACGAACGGAATCAATATTCCGTAGAACATATTCATATCCATATATATCCTCCATATTTATAATATCTTATGCACAGTGACACTATTTGCTCTATGTTAGTTTATTCTAACTTCATTTATGAACAGTATAACAATTTTATATATCTTACGCAATTGCTTATCCTTTAATGATAAAAAATATTGACAGGCCATTCTGCATTTGTTATAGTTGGAGCAATTAAGTTACGTGAGGGAGTAATTTGCACGAACGTGTGATTTGTCAACATACTGGTACCTGTACCTGGCAAATCTTAATGAATGAGACTCATGTATGTCATGTTTTATGTACAGATTCTAATCTGTATTTATTCATGGCATACGTGGGTCTTTTTGTGTATTCAGATACTTTCTTACCCAAAAGAAAAGGAGATTTTATTATGGCACTGTTTGTTGAATTATTTTTATTAGGTGTTGGGCTTTCCATGGACGCCTTTGCAGTCTCTGTCTGTAAGGGACTCGGAATGAGAAAACTCAATAAAAAGCAGGCTCTGATCATCGGTCTTTATTTCGGCGGATTTCAGGCGCTCATGCCGCTTATCGGCTGGCTTCTTGGCAGTCAGTTCCAGCAATATATCACCAGTATTGACCACTGGATCGCTTTTATTCTGCTTGGCTTCATCGGTGGCAAGATGATGGTCGAAGCTGTCCGTGAATGGAATGAAGAAGAAACCGTTGAGGTTATGGATGCACCGATCGACCACAAAAACATGTTCGTTCTGGCTGTTGCCACCAGTATCGATGCACTTGCAGTCGGAATCACATTTGCCTTCCTGAACACTCCAATTATTGAGGCGATCACAATTATCGGAATCACCACTATGGTTCTCTCTATCATCGGTGTGATCGTTGGAAACTTTTTTGGAGGCAGGTACAAAAGTAAGGCGGAATTTATCGGCGGCCTGATTCTGGTTCTTCTGGGACTGAAAATTCTCCTGGAGCATCTCGGAATCCTGACTTTCTGATAAACACGATTTTCCACCGGTCAGATTATTTAATACAATAATCTCTTCGTTTTCGTAATTTCATTTGTTCATTTCAGTCACAGCTACTTGACATTTCGATATAAAGTGTTTATTATACTAACATATTTATTTGGTATGTTTGTATGATTTATTCAGTTAAGGAGTGTGATCTCATGAATATCTTATGCTTTGGCGATTCAAACACCTGGGGATACAGACCAGACCGAAAAGGCCGTTTTGATGAGAATACAAGATGGACCGGCCTTTTGCAGCAGAAACTCGGGCCCGAATATCATATTATAGAAGAAGGACTTTGTGGAAGAACGACCATCTTTCAGGATGAACTTCGTGAAAACCGCCGCGGACTGGATATTGTTGGCGCTACGGTCGAGATACATAATCCGATTGATCTCATGATCATCATGCTCGGAACCAATGACTGCAAAAGTCACTATCGCGCATCTGCCAGCCTGATATCCAAAGGTCTTGATCAGGTAATCCGCAAAGCACGCCTGAATGCCTCGCAGCATTTTGACCTGCTGGTGATCTCCCCGATCCATCTCGGACATGGTGTCGGCGAACCCGACTTCGATCCGGAATTTGACGAAAATTCTGAGGTTGTTTCCAGAAATCTTGCCGCTGAATACCGCAAGGTTGCACTCCAGAATCATGCTGCTTTCCTGAATGCCGCAGATTATGCACTGCCGAGTATCACTGACAGAGAGCATCTGGACGAAAAAGGTCATGCGGCACTGGCGGACGCAATCTATGCCAAAATCGTCGCACTCCAGAAAGGGCTCTCGAACGTAATCTGAGGAGCTGCCAACGGCAGCTCCTCCTTTTTTAATCCTGTTTTACGTTGAATGCTTTCATTCCAGGATATACTGCGCTTGCGCCAAGTTCTTCTTCGATGCGGAGAAGCTGATTGTATTTGGCAACTCGCTCGGAACGGCTCGGCGCACCGGTCTTGATCTGGCAGGTATTGAGTGCAACTGCAAGGTCAGCGATCGTGGTATCGGCTGTTTCACCAGAACGATGTGAAGAAATTGCAGTGTATCCTGCTTTGTGTGCCATCTTGATTGCTTCCAGTGTCTCAGATACGGAACCGATCTGGTTGAGCTTGATCAGAATTGCATTACCTGCACCAAGTTCGATTCCCTTTGAAAGTCTTTCGGTATTTGTTACAAACAGGTCATCGCCGACAAGCTGTACTTTGTCGCCAAGTCTTGCGGTAAGCTTCTTCCAGCCTTCCCAGTCTTCTTCATCCAGACCGTCTTCGATGGAAATGATCGGATATTTGTCGCAGAGTTTTGCCCAGTGCTCGATCAGCTCTTCAGATGTATATTCTGTTCCGGCCTTCGGAAGTTTATAATAGCCTTTGCCTTTTTCGCTCTTCCATTCGGAGGAAGCTGCGTCCATCGCGATCTTGAAATCTTTGCCTGGTTCGTATCCTGCTTTCTTTACTGCCTCGAGAATTGTCTCGATCGCTTCCTCATCCGATTTCAATGCCGGTGCAAAGCCACCTTCATCACCAACGGATGTGGCAAGTCCGCGCTCTTTCAGGATGGATGCCAGTGCATGGAAAACTTCGGCACACCATCTTAAGCATTCTTTAAAAGAAGGTGCACCGACCGGCATGATCATAAATTCCTGCACGTCCAGTCCGGATGACAGCGCATGGCATCCGCCGTTGACAATGTTCATCATCGGTACCGGAAGACGGTTGCCGGACACTCCGCCAAGGAAACGATACAGCGGGATCTCAAGTGCGGTTGCGGCTGCTCTGCAGCATGCGATAGATACGGCAAGAATTGCGTTTGCTCCAAGTTTTGATTTGTCTTTTGTTCCGTCTGCTGCGATCATCGCTGCATCAACTGCGTAAATATCACTTGCATCCAGTCCTTCGATTGCTTCATTGATCACAGTGTTGATGTTTTCAACTGCCTTCTGCACACCTTTGCCAAGATAGCGTGCTTTATCTCCATCACGGAGTTCCAGAGCTTCGAACTCACCGGTAGATGCGCCGCTCGGTGCGGTTCCTCTGCCTACAGTTCCGTCCAGCAGATAAACTTCTGCTTCGACTGTCGGATTTCCTCTGGAATCCAGAATTTCTCTTCCTGTTACTTTTTCAATTTCAAGGTACATGACCATTCCCCTTTCTGCTGCTTTTCAGTCCGGACGCCGGTTCCTGGTCGATACCGACACCCGCTTGATTCATTTATACACGAGTTTTATCAATCTAACTCTTTTAGTTAGTATAGACTAATTTCATTAGCCATGCAAGATTTTTGTATCAATATAATTGAGAATATACTTCAATAACAGAGCAGACAAATCCACTTCAAACTCCCTGAATCCATCCCAAAATCCGACAAACTTTAAGTGGCTATCACACAAAAAAGGACACCGACATTCTCTCAGAAATACTCTGAAAAAATTGGTATCCTTCTTGTAATCTGTTCTTATATCGCATATTGCAGCAGCCAGCAGATACACGGCAAAGTTACGATTCCACAGAGCGTCGTGATAAAAACGCCCCCTAGTGCATATTCTCCATCCATTCCTGACGCGTTCGCCATCATCACAACCGCAGTCATCGTCGGCATTCCGGTAATCAGTGCCATTGCAAGTCGTATCTCCGCACTGACCGGAAAAAATCCGAGAACAAAGAACATCAGGAGCGGTGCAAGCAGCATGCGCACAAGCACAATTCCATACAGCGAAAGCTCTTTCAGATATTTTTTCAGCGGAAGCTCCGCAAAAATACCGCCTATGTAGATCATCGCCAGAGGAGATGCTGTGGCACCGATTTTTTGAAGCCCGGTATCGAGAAGTGCCGGAATCCGCACACCCGTCAGCATCAGGAGCATCCCGATCAGGATTGCCACTGTTGCCGGATTGATCAGCTTTTTCAGTTCAAAACCGCCGCTTCTGGTTGGTGTTGTGAGCTTCACCCCCAGCGTCCAGAGCATAAGCTGATCAAAAACCATAAATACAGAAACGTACAGAATCCCATTTCCCGGAAAAACACTGGAAATCACCGGGACTGCCATGAATCCGATATTTCCGAACAGCATCATCGCCTGACAGATTCCGGCGCGGTTTTCGGACAGATGAAAAAATTTCGTCATGCCGAAGCTGACCAGGAACATCACGGCATAAAATCCCGCCGCGATCAGCAGGATCGACCAGGAGCCGGTCAGAATTTCTTTATTTACACCATCGATGATATTGATAAAGATCATGACCGGCAATGCCATTTTGATCACAAATTTTGAAATGGGCTCCAGTGTTTCTCTGTTGAGTACCTTTGTTCTGACAAGTGTCACGCCCGCCAGAATATAGATTACAAATAGTCCGATCTGCTGAAGCAATATCTCAAATGTAGTCATTGGACACACTCTCTTTCTTTCTGGAAAGGATCAGGATCACGACAAACGTGAGCATCTCAGAAGCAAGGAAAGACAGCCAGACTCCGTTCATTCCAAGTATTCTGGAAAGTACGATCGCACAGAGTACAATGGCGATTACTCCACGCATCAGAGAACCGATGATCGCCGGACGCGCATTCGCTGTTGCAGAGAAATACGCGACAAGCATGATATTTACTCCGGCAAACAGAAACCCGAGGAAATACAGCTGCAGGCCGGTATGTGCGTATTGCAGCAGCATGACATTATTTTCGCTGTTAAAGATCGCAACGAGCGGATCTGTAAACAGCCAGATCAGAGCAATCATTACGATTTCTATCGTAATCGTACTGTTCATGCCCCAGCGAAGATATTTTCTGACATGCTCACTTTCTCCCCTGCCGAAGCTTTCACTGATCAGCGGCTGCGCGCCCTGTGCAAGGCCATTGAAAATGCACATTCCGACAATGGAAAGATTCGCTACGATTCCATAAGCGGCCACACCAACGCTGCCTGCAAGTCCAAGGATCAGCATATTAAACACAAATGCGATCACGGCGGAAGAAATTTCTCCCACGAACGCGGATACACCGAGCTGACAGCATGAGATCAGATGTCGGACAGACATTTTCTTCCATTTGAATCCGATGTGACAGTTTTTTCCAAAATAATGCAGCATGCAGACGGACATCGTAACGATCGGACAGAACGCTGTTGCAAGTGCCGCTCCGGCAAATCCAAGACCTGCCGGAAAAATAAAAATATAGTCAAAAACGATATTCCAGACACTTCCGGCAAGAGAGCCGACCATTGCAATTGATGTCGCATTGTCATTTCGGGCAAATGCCGTGACGGAATAATTCGACATAAAAAACGGTGTTCCTATGAGGATGATACGCAGATAGGTCTTGCCGAGTGCAACAAGTCCGGCATCCGCGCCGAGCAGTGCCAGACATTTATCGGGAATAAAAATTCCGAGCAGGACAAACGGGATGCTGATCAGGACGCTCCAGGCAATTGCCTGTGTAAAATAATAATCTGCTCTTTCACCCTTTGCTTTGCTGATGCCATATCGGGTCGCGGAGCCGATACCGATCATCGAACCGATTGCATAGATAAGACCATATACCGGGAGAATCAGGTTGAGAACCGCCAGACCATCCGCCCCGGCATAGACGGAAATAAAAAAGGTGTCTGCCAGAACATAGACGGAAACACCGATCATGCCCGCAACACTCTGAAATACATATTTGGAAAATCGTTTTAACATTTATAAATTCCTTTATCTTCTTTCAATTTTATTAGCTTTTCCATTATAAAGAAGATTCTGATAAAAAACAAGAAGTCCCGGGGAATAACTTATACTATTCAGTAGGGAGTATTCCGCGAAGCGTTTTGGCATGTCTTTTGCCAAAATCCCGAGACATACAAGGCAAAATGCCATCACCGAAGGTGATTTGGAATGCATTTTGACTCGTAACTGTGAGGATACTGAACAGTTACGAAATGATTCTTATTTCCTTCCAAGCTCCCAGAAGGCAACTGCACTTGCAGCAGCTACATTGAGAGAATCAACACCATGAGACATCGGAATTTTCACTGTGTAATCACAGTCTGCGATTGTTTCTGCCGCAAGACCATCTCCTTCTGTTCCGAGAATGATGGCAAGCTTTTCCTGCGCATGAAGCTGCGGATCATCGATACTGAAGGAGTCGTCCTGCAGTGCCATGGCAACAGTTTTGAAGCCAAGTTTTCTCAGTGTTTTCATTCCATCCTCCGGCCAGAAAGTTTTTTTATCAAAATAAGTCCACGGAATCTGAAAAACCGTGCCCATGCTCACACGGGAAGCACGGCGGTAAAGCGGATCGCTGCAGCCGCCGGTCAGAAGGATTGCATCCATGTGGAGTGCTGCCGCGGAGCGAAAAATCGCACCGATATTAGTTGGATTTACGACATTTTCCAAAATTGCTATGCGTCTGGTATTCTGGCAGATTTCCTCGACAGTCGGAAGGGTGCGGCGTTTCATGACGCAGAGCAGTCCTCTAGTCAGAGCATAACCGGTCAGTTTTACAAGGATTTCATATTCTGCCGTGTAGACCGGAATTTCCGGAAAACGTTCCAGAAGTTCTTTTGCCTCGCCTTCAAGATCTTTATGCTCGACCAGAAAGGAAAACGGCTCATAGCCTGCGCTGCATGCGCGCTCGATCACCTTCGGGCTTTCTGCAATAAAAAATCCCGGGACCGGTTCGTTATATCGCAGAAGCTGAACTTCTGATGTCCGCGCATAAATATCCAGCTCCGGTGCGCTAAAATCATTGATTTCTATAATATTCTTCACGATGCTCTCCTGTATTTTATTTATTGTCAAATGTAATATTACGAATCATATCCCGGTTCATTCAGCGCTCCAGATCAGGTGACACTTCGCTGCAAGCTCCTGTTCTTTTTGCTGCGCTTTGTCCGGCTCATCCTGATAATCCCAGAGAGCAAATGCCTCTTTTATATTTTCAGGATCTACATAATAAACATTTTCGATACCGGTCGGCAATGAAGTTTCATCAGTGGCTGTATCAGGCAGGCGGTCATGTGCCTTCTGAAACTCATCAAGATCAAACATCAGATTTTCTGCATCCTGTGCAGATGGGTAATTTTTACGTATCCATGCTGTCTCAGAAAGCATATAAAACATGTTCTTCTGATCCACCGATAAGATAGCAGTCTTATGTCCGTCCGGATCAATTTTGCTGTAAATTTTTCTATCCCTTAAGGTCATTCCGGCATCGTCCCAGGATATATAAGTCTTTTTATCGTAATACCAGTAATGCCCGATTCCACTCGCAAGCAGCACAAGTACCGCTGCTAAAATAATGGAAATAATACGTTTCCGACGGATACGTCTGCGAATTTTTTTTAATGGTGCAATCTCAGTACAGCGGTCTGATTTCCTCTTGGCATTCCCTGAAACAGTCCGCAACTGGTTCTCTTTTTTCATCTCATCCAGCATTTTGCGGCAGGATGCACACTCTTTCAGATGTTCTTCTACAAGCTGTCTGCTGTCCTCACTGACCATATCATCAATATAAAGCGGAAGCAGATCTTCAATAATATTACAGGTGATCTTCATCGTCTAATTCCTCCCTGATTTTTTTGCAAGCACGGTGATAAGTAACTCTCGCCCAGCTTTCACTTTTGCCAAACAGATCTGATATATCACTAAATGACAGTTCTCCAAATACCCGGAGGGAAAAGACTTCTTTGTACGGTTCCGAAAGTTTATGCAGAACTTTGTGGACACGAAATGCCGTTTCTTTGTCCGAAAAATCCTGAATAAAATCCGTAGAAAATACATCTTCTGACAACTCATTCTGCGCTTCCGGTACGTATTTTTTGTTCTTTTTCAGATAGTCATAATATGTGTTTTTGGAGATCTGGCAGAGCCATATCCGAAGGTCACATTCCCCTCTGAAATCGTCGACTTTTTTCAGTGCTTTGAAGAATGTTTCCTGTGTAAGTTCCTCTGCAATGTGGGTATTGTGTGAAAGCGAGAGCAGATAGCGGTATACGACTGTGAAGTATTTTTCGTATACTTCCTGAATATTCAGCATTTGTTTCTCCTCTCTTTGTACTCTTGTCCTCCTTCACATATATGACGATATATGAGATAAAAACGTTACAGATTTTTCATAATCGTTCGGAACAGCTCTGAAATTTCAACCGGTTTCGCAACGTAATCATCCATTCCGGCGGCTAGTGCTGCTTGACGGTCTTCTTCAAAAGCATTGGCTGTCATGGCAATGATCGGAATCTTCGCCCGTTCATCTGTCAGTTTCCGGATTGCTTTCGTTGCCTCATAACCATTCATATTCGGCATCTGAATATCCATCAAAATCGCATCATAATAACCAGCCGGCACATCTTGCAGCTTATCAACCGCAATCTTCCCATCCGCAGCAAGCTCTACCTCCGCATCTGCATCCTGAAGGATCGTCATGGCGATTTCCGCATTCAATCCATTATCTTCTGCCAGAAGAAGCCTTCTTCCTGCCAGCGATACATTTTCCGGCTGTTCTTCCATCTGCTGCTGTAATTCTTCCTCCGGTATCTTTCTGCATGAAATTTCGACAGTAAAACAGGTACCTTTCCCGGGTTCACTTTTTACAGAAATGTCGCCATTCATAAGATCTACAAATGATTTCACGATACGAAGTCCCAGACCTGTTCCAATAATGCCGCTCTCAGAGGAGCTCCGCTCACGCGTAAATGCATCAAAAATATATGGTACATATTCTTTGCTGATACCGATGCCATTGTCTGACACACGGATTTGCAAAGTCATAAAACCCTCCCGGGCTGACGGTTTTTCTTCAATATCAAGAACTATCTTGCCACCCTCCGATGTATATTTCACTGCGTTACTCAAAAGATTCATAATGATCTCTCGGATTTTCAGGGCATCGCAGTATACGTTTGCATGCCGGATATTTACATTTCTGTTTACAGTCAGCTGCTTACGTGAAATCTCTCCGTCAAGAAGGATGTCCAGTGTCTCCTCAAGCTTCATCAGATTCCACGGTGCTTCATTCAGTGTTTCTTTACCACTTTCAATACGTGCGATCTCAAGCACATTGCCAATCAGCGCAAGCAAAAACTGGCTTGCGCCTTTCAGCTTTTGCAGATAGTTTGTTGTTACTTCTTTTTCGCCCCAGTGTGCTTCCATCAGCTCCGCATAACCAATGATCGCATTCATTGGTGTACGCAGATCATGGGACATTGCAAACAGAAAAGACGATTTCGCACGGCTTCCCTCCTCCGCACGGTGAAGGGCATTTTTGAGCATCACCATATCAGACACATCCACAAACGTAGTAAGTACTGCCCTCTCACCCGTCGGAATGTGGACAACTTTCGTTTTGGCAAGTGCATGACATTCGTTTGCCTTACCCTTACCGATAATGCACTCATAATCCACCATATCATCTTCATTTCGAAGCTTTTTCAGTTGATTGAGCACCTCCGAATCCGGATAATAAACCTGCCTCAGAAGCGGCCCGAGCTCCCTCTGTGCAGCTTCGACACTCTCAATCCCATACATTCTCAGCGCCTCTGCATTCATATGTATGACCTTGTGTCCCGGCATTGTATATGCAAGGACACCGCAGTTTTCTATATCAAGCAATTCTTTATAATAAATATCCTGACGCAGTTTTTCTTTGCGCAGAGAATCATTCAGTTCTGCCAGGCGTCGCTCCGCCTCTTTTTCTTTTTCAATACGTACTGTCTCAGAAATATCCTGATGTATCCCGGTGACAGCCACGTATTCTGTCACCAATGTGTCTCTCTCTCCACCGCAACGTACAAACATCGCTCCGGATACCGGATGAATATAACGATAAACGATTTCCGTCCTCGCCTCTGTAAGCTTATCTGAATACTCCTGAAACAGCCGCACGTCTTCCGGATGTATACGCGAACGATGAAAGACAAATCTCTCTTCCGGTGTGATCTCTCTGTCGATTCCAAGCAGTTCATCCATCACTTCATCCGCATAAAATCTCGGTGGCTTTCCTTCTTCCATTTCCACACGCCACATTCCCATTCGGGATGCACGCAGAATTTCTTTTATATTTACCTCTTCCCGCTGCTCCATAAACAGCCCTCCCATATCTACTTTCCGATTCATTTTTTCAGAATCTGTGCCATTACCTTAAACAGCATATTCATATCTACCGGTTTGGAAACATGTGCATTCATGCCGTTTTCCAGAGCTTTCTGCCTGTCTTCTTCAAATGCATTGGCAGTCATGGCTACGATCGGAATGTCAGCCCGCGCATCATCAAGATGACGAATCAGCTTTGTTGCTTCATATCCGTCCATCTCCGGCATCTGAATATCCATGAGTATCATATCATAATAATCCTCCGGCATCTTTTTCAGCATTTCTATACATTGTTTTCCATTCGCAGCGCGTTCTGCTTTCAGACCATTTTCTTTCAGAACTGTCATTGCTATTTCGGCATTCAGCTCATTATCCTCGGCAAGCAGCACTCTTTTTCCCAGAATTCTGTCCGAAATCTTCTCTTTTTCTTTTTGCTTCTCTTCCAGGATCTGTTTCTCTGAAGCAAGCTCAAATGGCAGAACGACGGTCATCTTTGTTCCGCATCCAAGCTGACTTTCAACTTCAATCGTACCTCCCATCATATCGATCAGAGATTTTACAATTGGCAGTCCGAGACCGGTACCTGTCACTTTACTCTCTGTGCTTGTATGCTCACGTGAAAACTCTTCAAAAATATGAGGAAGATATTCTTTACTCATGCCGATGCCATTGTCCTCTACAATAATCCTGTAAGCTATATAATTTTCTTTTTCAAATGGTTCTTCTTTAACACTTACGGAGATCTTTCCGCCTTCCGAAGTATATTTCACAGAATTTCCGATGATATTGATAAAAATCTCCCGGACTTTTGTCTCATCACCAATCACATATTTATGTTGTATATCTGTTTCACATGAATATGTAATGAACTTCTTTTTCACTCCCGGCTCAAAAACATCTGTCAGAGATTCTATCAGCTCCGTCACACATCCGACTTCTTTTTTCAGAGCCAGTTTGCCACTTTCGATCCGTGCCATCTCCAGCACATAGTTGATCAGTGACAGAAGGAAATTGCTCGAACTTTTGATCTTGCCAAGATAAGCAATTGCTTTGTCCTTTTCATCTATATGTTTTTCCAGAAGCTCCGAAAAGCCAATGATTGCATTCATCGGAGTGCGGATATCATGGCTCATATTAAAAAGGAACCGTGTCTTTGCCTCGTTCGCATTTTTTGCTTCGAGAACAGCTTTTTCCAGTTCTTTTTCATGAAGCGCATCTCTGTAGCGTCTCATTTTGAATTGCAGATATATGATCATTACAATGAAAGCTGTCAGCACCGAAATGAACAGTCCCCAGAGTTTCTGAGTCATTGTCACCCATCCGTTTTCTGGTACAATCTCAAAATACCAGGTATCATTCGGAACTGTACATGCGACCTCCAATGTGTCTGTTTCCTGTAAATTGTCACACTGCACAATTACGATTTTTTCATCGTCCGTTCCTTTTTTCCATATCTGATAGTGATATCCGGCATTTTCCAGTTGATCCAGCTCCATTTTTTTGATAAATTTCTGCCAGTCTATAACAAGAATAGAAAATCCCCAGAACTTCTTACAGCCTTTGTCATCCGTTCTGTATACCGGGTCAAAAAGCAGCACACCGTTTCCTCCCTGCACCAGTTCAAACGGACCGGCAATCGTATATTCTCCGCTGTCTCTTGCCAGACGCGCTTCCGTTTTTCTTTCCGGATTTTCAATCAAGTTCAGCCCGATCACATCCTCATTTCCCTCCATAGGATATATCTGCGAAACGATTCCGTCTTTTGCAATTTCATGGACTTTTATGATATTATCTTCATCCTGCATCAGCCTGGATAATGTCGCAAACTGTTTATCACTTATCGTCAGACCTTCTTCTATACTCTTTTTGACCAGATCTGATTCCGCAAGATAACGGTTCAGCTGAACTTCAATCCTGCTTATTGTGGATTCAGCCGTATATACAGCCTTTAGTTTCTCCCTTTTTTGCTGATTCTGATTTACCAGAAACGTACAGCCAAGCATCAGAAGCAGGGTAACCAGAAAAACAAACCCGGCTCTGATTCTTATAATTTTTTTATCTTTCTTTTTATCCATAAATAGTTCCCTGATATTGTTTAATTTCAGACAGATGTATGTTATTCAGTTTCTATATTTTTATGCAGTGCTGATAAAATCTTTTCTTCATTGATCGGCTTTGCAATATGTCCGTCCATTCCCGCATCCAGGCACTTGTGAATGCTGTCCTCTGATGTCTGGGCTGTCATCGCCACGATCCGGACAGTCTGTGTATCCGGACGTTTCAATGCGCGTATCCGCTGTGTTGCCTCATGACCATCCATCTCCGGCATCATCACATCCATCAGAATGACATCATAGCTTTCTGGTTCTGACGCTTCAAATAATTCAAGCGCTTCTTTTCCGTTCCATGCTTTGCTGACAGTCGCACCGAGGTCTGTCAGATAAAACTCTGCAATCTCCATGTTGATCTCATTATCTTCTGCCAGAAGGAAATGCATACCTGCCAGCGGTTTTTCTGATGATTCGTTTCTTTCTTCTTTCTGTATCAGTACATCATTTACCTTAAACGGCAGGCGGAATGTAAAGGTACTTCCCTCACCGGGAACACTTTCGACGTCAATACATCCACCCATTTTTTCAAGCAGTGCTTTGACGATCGACATCCCAAGCCCGCTTCCCTTATAGAGGGTGCGCGCATCATTTTTTTCCTGTGTAAATGGCTGGAAAAGATGATCTCTGACAAACTCTTCACTCATTCCGATTCCGGTATCCACAAGCTTGAATTCATACCATACAGTCGTGCCGTCACAGGAAAGCTCCTCGGCATACGTATCAATCCTTCCATTTGGTTTGTTGTATTTGATCGCATTGCTCAGAAGATTCAGCATAATACGACGCAGCTGCAGGGAGCTTCCACACAGTGCGGTATGTTGAATGTTTTTTCTGTATTTGTGATGTGTGATTCCCGATTCAATCAGCTGTGCATCTACCAGTGCAGCAACCTCATCCATCAGTTCACTCATATCAAAAGTATCTTCTTCAATTTCAAACATACCGGCTTCCAGCTTGCTCATATCCAGTACATCGCTTACCAGTTCCAACAGATGTTTCGTCGAAAGCCGGATCTTTTCGAGGCTGTCATCAACCTTTTCCCAGTCATTGCGGTTTTTGCGGATGATATCCACCATACCCATGATACCATTGATCGGAGTGCGGATATCATGACTCATACGGTTCATAAATTCCGTTTTTGCTTTGTTTTCAGCATCTGCTTCTTCAAACGCTATCTGCAGACGCTCTTTTTCCTGCTGCTCCTTCTCGTGGAAATCTGAAGTATTTTTGAACAGGATGATTCCATGCACAACCTTACTTTCTTTATCTGTCTTCGCATCGTATATGGTATCTCTGGACATCAGGACAGTCTTTTGTAACCATATCGGATGACCGTTTTTCCCTGTCTCACAGTATTCCACCGTAATCTGTCTCGATCCGGTCGCAAAACGCTTCAGGATTTTAAACGAAGAATCCACGATTCTGTAATTCTCCAGCGTATCTTCCGTAACGTACCGGCTTCGTCCGCTGCAGTAATCACTGTAAGAGCATGGAGTCTGCACATCATTGTCAAATTCTTTCGCCGATGTATTATAATAAACACTTTCCAGACGGTCATTTGTCAGATCAACCGTATAAACCGCATTCGCCGTCTGCAAAAGTGCCTCCGCATAGTTACCGTTCTCAACAATAGATTGCTTCAGCTGTTCATAATAACGGTTCAGGCGCATTTTCTCAACCGCAGAGTTCTCATTCTTTGTCTGAAATGGCTCAAATCCCAGAATAAAATGATGCAGTCTGCCGTCCTCAGTTCTGTTACCGGGTAGTACTGTCATTCTTCCCCGTCGAATATTTTTGTCTTTTTCATACTGATACAGCAGTTCAATTTTCTCGTCTTCCTTCAGATGTTCTGCCAGATATGCAGTCTGAAGTTCCATCCGCATTGTCTTACGGTTCTCATCTGTCCCCAGTTCCTGAATGATCTGCTCAACCGCACCTGAATAACTTCCATCCTCTGCAAGGAAAAAGTGCGAACTTGCTCTCAGCACATAATACTGATCCAAAAGCGCGTCACAGTAAATACAGTCAGAAAACTGATATCCCTTCTCTGTGATTTCCTCAAGAATACGGATATTCATCTTTTGTTTCTCAGCCGCCTCTTCTATCTTGGCACGGTTCTTGTCGATGTACATATTTTTGTCGGCAAAGCGAAACAGCTCCCGCATCGTGCTTCCCTCAAAATCACTGGAAAGCGCGTATCCCGCCGCATAGCTGATTGGCATCTCCGGATGCTGTCTGGAATACTCAGCCGACTGCTCGCGGATCTTCTTAAGACACTCACGCACTCCTGCATGATCCAGTCCCTTCAAGACAGCAATAAATTCATCACCGCCGTCACGTCCTGCAAAAAATTCATCCGGAACTGCCTTTCGGAGCTGTATCGCAAATGAACAGATGTACTCGTCTCCCTTATCATGACCAAGTGTATTGTTGATCGTTCGGAGATTATTCATGTCAAATACACACATGGCAACCTGTTCTCCATCCGGAATCGGATTTGGATCGTTGAGGATCTCCTCACATTTGTTTTTGTTCGGAAGTCCGGTCGCCTCGTCGAAGTATACCTTTTTCTGTAAGACTTTATTCTGGGCAGCAAAACGGACCGCTTTGATAAGTTCTGCACCGATGATCAGCACCAGCCCGAGGATATCCACTATAACAACTTTTTCGAGGTAATCCAGCGCCGTTGCCTTACGCTGTGAATATTCCTCAGAAAGCCCGACTGCCTCATCACAAATCTGAAAAAAACGCTCACTTTTTTCGATAATATCTGTATTTTCGTATCCCTTTTCACGGACAAGAAGTATCTCATCCCGAAGCTCTTCAAAATATCCTGCCAGTTCGTCCATTTTGCTCTGAAACTTCTGATCATCCAGACGGATAAAATTAAGCTCATCACTGCCATTTCGAAGTCCTTCTATATAAGAAAAAATCTTCTGATACATTTTGTCCTGCGATGTCCCTGAAATTTCAAATTTTACCATTTGCTGCGTGCCACCGCGCACCAGCCCCGCATAATTTACAACTCGCGCAGTTCCCTGAATCTTGCCTACCATGGACATAATCGCAAAAAACAATACGATCAAAATGGTCGTCAGTACCATCATTGCCGCACGCAAGAAGAAAGTCTGCTTTTTTCCTTTTTTCTTCATTCTGTACCCATCCTGCCAGTATACAATTATTGCTTCCTGCAACTGATCCACAATTAATTTGCAGTTCATTTCTCATTTTCACACTTATGTTCATTATAGCCGATTTATCTTCTTTTCTCAACCTCGTCCTGCCTGTCGCTGCATACTCTATTTGACTACAAAAATCCACAGCTTTTTAGTATCTGCAGCTTCAAAATCTGCATATATATTTTATATAATTTTCATCCTCTTTTACGGCTTTTTCATTGCTTTTTGCACAACGACCTTTTATAATAAAAATTATCAATTACCACATAAATTTTTATGGAGGGAACATTATGAACGAAGAACTTTTTAACGAAGCAGCGAAATCAAACGTCCTGACAAAGAAGCTGATTGATCAGCTTCAGGAAAGCATGACCTACAGCAGTATCTCCTTTATCAACTGGACTATTGAGGTTCTGACACTGATCAAAAATCGCCTGGAGCGCGGTGACCGGATCACAGATGAAGTATCCGGAAAAGTTTATACCGCAAAAACCTTCCAGAAATTTGTAAAAGAGAATTTCTCTTCCTACATCACCAGCCAGGTTTTTAAAGAAGTGGTAAAACCGGAGAAAATCTACTTCTCACTGAAGGCGTGCGACGGCGGCTACAGCCTGATTGCCGCTGATTCCGACAGTGAAAAAACTTATGCCTGGATCTCCAGCCTGAGCAAACGTTTCTCTCTTGTTGAGATGATCGCAACCGGTATCGTTTATGTCAAAGATATACGTACCGATACATATCAGCCGTTTATTTCCGGCAATGGCAAATACTGCCGCTATGACAAAGAAAAAGGAATTCTTGTAGAGATCTGATCTCCACAGGAATTCCTGCTGTAAATCAATATTTACAAAATATAATCTCAGTCGGAGTCTGAACCCTGGCTGAGATATTTTAATTTCAGAATTTTCATATCCCCGATAAAATTCTCGGATTATCCTTTCTTCTACCTTCCCATAATTCTTCCGATTCCATAGGAAACAAGAAATACGGCAATGTCCACTGCTACGATCGTAGAGCCAACCGGTGTTCCGGCAAGAATGGAAATCAGAATTCCCGCTGTTGCGCTAAGTACGGACATCACTGCCGCACTGACCGTAACGGAGCGGAAGGATTTAAAAAGTCTCATTGCGGACAGCGCCGGAAAGATCACAAGCGCTGAAATCAGAAGCGAACCGACCAGATTCATTGCAAGTACAATGATCACTGCGATCACAACCGCGATCAGCAGATTGTATGCATTGGCTCTCGTCCCCGTTGCTCTCGCAAAATTCTCATCAAATGTCACTGCGAAAATCTTATTGTAAAACAGAATAAAAATCGCTACAACCACGATGGAAAGAATCGCACACAGCCATACTTCGCCTTTTGTCAGGGTCAGAATAGAAGTCGAACCAAACAGCGTACTGCAGACATCCCCTGAGATATTTGGGCTTGTCGAAAAAAGGTTCATCAGAAGATAACCGATTGCAAGCGCTCCGACGGAAATCATCGCGATTGCCGCATCACCTTTGATCCTGGTATTCTGTCCGGCACGAAGAAGAAAAATCGCACATACTACCGTCACCGGAAGAATAAACAGCATATTGTTTGTAATATTTAAGACAGATGCAATCGCCATCGCACCAAATGCCACATGAGAAAGTCCGTCACCGATAAAGGAAAATCGTTTCAGTACCAGCGTCACACCAAGAAGCGAGGAACAGAGCGCGATCAGAACACCGACGATCAGTGCATACCGAACGAACGGATACTGAAAATACATATGAAGTGTTTCAAACATCTTACTCGTCCTCTCCTTCCTGTCCGGTAAATGCTTTGCCCAGACTGCTCTGCAGATACTGTTTCTTCGTTCCGAAGAAGCAGTGTTCTCCGATATGAAGAATATGTGTCGCATATTTAACTGCCGCTGCAATATCATGTGAGATCATGATGATCGTAATTCCGTCTTTTTTATTCAGGTCTTTGATCAACTGATACATTTCTGCGGTCACACGTGGATCCAGACCGGACACCGGCTCATCGAGAAGCAGGATTTTCTGTGCAGCACAAAGCGCTCTTGCAAGAAGAACTCTCTGCTGCTGTCCGCCGGAAAGCTCACGGTAACAATGATCCGCAAGATCCTGAATCATCATTTTTTCCATTGCTTTCTGTGCGACCATTTTTTCTTCTTTGTTATAAAAAGGACGCCATCCGCACCGGCTCTGACACCCGGAAAGCACGATTTCACGGACAGATGCCGGAAAGTCTCTCTGTACCAGTGTCTGCTGCGGCAGATAACCGATCTCGTTTTTCTTTAATCCATCACCGAGCTCAATGCTTCCACTGATCGGCGGCTGCAAATGGAGTAATGTTTTCATCAAAGTAGACTTACCGGAACCGTTTTCACCGACGATACAGAGGTAATCACCTGCATCAATGGAGAAATTCAAATCTTCCTGAATTGCCCGGTTGTCATATCCCAGTGTAAGATTTTTGCATGTAAGCTGTGCCATTCTTGTCCCTCCTGTCATAGACAGTTTGTTATTTCAAACGGACAGATTTTTGTCCCCTGTCCGATCATTCTCTTAGTTCAGTGCCTTCTTCAGAGTTCCCAGATTGTCTTCCATCACGGAAAGATACGTTGCTCCATCTGCAATTTCTTCTGATGTGATCGACTGCATGGAATTAAGCTGTAAGATCTTCTGATCTTTTGCTTTGGTATTCTCAATAACAGTCTGTGCAATCCGGTCATCGGATTTTTCCATCGTCAGCACACTCTTAACTCCAAGTTCATCCACTTTTCCTGCAAGAAAAGTAACCGTCTTAAAGCTTGCCTCAGATTCTGCGGAACATCCGGAAAATGCTGCATAATACTCCATACCATAATCATCTACCAGATAGCGGAATGGAAAACGATCCGCAAAGATCAGTGTTTTCTGCTTCGCACTGTCGACTGTTTCCTGATATTCTTCGTCCAGCACAGAAAGTTTTTCTTTGTAAGTTTCTGCATTGGACTGATAGATTTCTTTATTCTCCGGATCCATTTCTTCAAGAGTTTCCGCAATCGCATCGCAGATCACCTCGGCATTTCTCATAGACGTCCAGACATGCTCGTCATATTCCTTTTCTTCCTCATCTTCATGATCATGGTCGTGGTCGTGATCACTTTCCTGCATACCCTCAACTGTTTCCTCTTCTTTGATCGAATCACCAAGGACTTCCATCAGATTGATGGTCTTCATATCTTTGTTCTGCGCGGATTCCAGAGCATCCTCGATCCACTGGTCAGATTCACCGCCTACATAGATCAAAAGGTCACAGCTTGAAACTTTCATAATATCCTTGACTGCCGGCTGAAAGCTGTGGAGATCCGTACCGTTATCAAGGAGCATAGTCAGGTTCACATCATCTGCCCGGTCACCCAAAATGACTCTTGTCCAGTCATACTCCGGAAAAATGGTTGTTACAATGTTCAGTTTTTTGTCTGTTTCTTCTGTCGTCTTTGCTTCCGCCGTGTGTATTCCGGCAAAAGGAATACTGATGCTCATCACGCCCAGCAGAATTGCCAGCGAACCCATGATCCATTTTTTCATTTTCTGCTCTCTTTCTTCTATTTTTTACTTTATTGGAACATTACGGAGTAATTTCCTATAAAGTAAAGACACTTCTGCTGAATCGAATCAGCAGGTACAAATCTATCTACATACCATTCTGTCACATTATCGTGCTTTCATATGTACAGTCTCTGATGCTTCATCTTCCACACTTCTGCACTCTTCACAGATACCATAAAAAACAGTCCTGCACGGATCCATCCGAAATCCGTGGCTGTCCATCAGATGCTGCTCCAGTTTAACCACATCCTCGCAGTGAAGATGAATCAGTTTTCCACATTTTTCACATTTGCAGTGAAAACAGGAGGTCTTGTGGCAATGTTCCTCTGCCCCGAGATATTCAAAACAGGCACTGCTCGTTCCATCTACGTTGTACTTCGCAACCATCCCCTGCTCTACCATCTTTTCAAGGTTGCGGTAGACAGTCGTTGTCCCAATCGTAATCCCCTGCCCTTTAAAAAAGCAACAGACATCTGCAACCGTTACATGTGTCCCTTCTACGGTCTGCAGATAGGACAGGATCTGTTTCATCTGCTTTGTCTGATAAGGCGCTTTCGTTCCCATAATATCTTCCTTCCACCGGAGTTTCCGGCAAATAAATCTACATTTTATACTTTATACAAATTGAAAACCGTTTTCATATTATAGCACATTCTGATTTCGTGTCAATATGAAAACGGTTTTCATTTTACTGTTTTTCAAAAAAATCTGCCCGACACAAAAATGCTTATACACACTTTCATATCGGACAGATATTATTTATCCACTATATTCTTATTCTTCCACATTCATCTCTCTTACAATCTTACGAAGCTTCAGAACCATGGACGGCGCTACGGAAAGCTCATCCAGTCCCATGCGTACAAACTGCTCTGTCAGAGTCGGATCTGCACCGAGTTCTCCACAGATACCTGCCCATTTGCCACACTTATGCGCATTGTCCACAACCATCTGGATCATGCGGAGAAGTGCCTCATGATGCGGGTTATAAAACTCGTCGAGTTTTTCATTCTGACGGTCGATTGCCAGAGTATACTGTGTCAGATCGTTGGTTCCGATACTGAAGAAATCAACCATCTCTGCAAGTCTGTCACTGATGATCGCTGCTGCCGGGGTTTCGATCATGATTCCCTGTTCCGGAGTCTTATACTGAATTTCCTGCGCTTTCAGTTCTCCTTCCACTTCTGCAACGATCTCGTAGATACGTTTTACTTCTTCTGTAGAAGTGATCATCGGATACATGATAGAAAGATTTCCATATACAGCGGCACGAAGAAGTGCACGAAGCTGTGTCTTAAAAATCTCCGGCTGTTTCAGACAGATACGGATCGCACGGTAACCCATTGCAGGGTTGTCTTCATTTCCGAGGTTAAAATAATCTACCTGCTTGTCAGCTCCAATATCCAGTGTACGGATGATCACTTTCTTTCCTGCCATCATCTGTACAGCCTGCTTGTATGCCTGGAACTGCTCTTCCTCTGTCGGGAAATCATTTCTTCCGAGATACAGGAATTCACTTCTGAAAAGTCCGATTCCGCCGGCATCGTTTTCCATTACATAACCGATATCGGCAACACTTCCGATATTTGCGTAAATATTGATCTTACGGCCATCCAGAGTAATGTTTTCTTTGCCTTTGAGTTCCTGAAGAAGTTTCAGTTTTTCTTCTTCTTCCTGCATTCTGGCTTCAGTCTGTGCTTTGAGTTCTTCATCCGGCTCAAAAGTCACTTTTCCCCCAAAACCATCTACAACAGCAGTCATTCCGGTCTGAAGTTCTTCGAGATCCATCTTCACACCAATCAGTGCCGGAATGTTCATCATACGTGCAAGGATTGCGGTATGAGAGTTTGTAGAACCATGAACTGTTACAAATGCAAGGATCTTGTCCTTATCCATCTGTACAGTCTCACTCGGGCTTAAATCATCTGCAACGATCACAGACGGTTCGATTGAGCTTAAATCCACATCTCCCTGACCACTTAAGTTGCGGACAAGACGCTCGGAAATGTCCTTAATGTCCGCGGAACGTGCTTTCATGTAATCATCATCCATGGAAGCAAACATTTCTGCAAAATTGTCGCCGGTAACTGCAACTGCATACTCGGCATTGACCTGTTCGGTGCGGATCATATTCTGGATTGCTTCCAGATAGTCCTCATCCTCCAGCATCATCTGATGTACTTCGAAGATTGCCGCACTGGCTTCTCCGACTTCTTTAACCGCTTTGTCGTAGAGTTTCTGAAGCTGCTCCTGAGAAGCTTTCAGTGCCACGTCCACACGGGCTGCCTCTGCCTCTGCATCTTCGATTCTGGTACGTTTTACCTGATAATCATTTTTCTTAAGAACCACAACAGGTCCCATTGCGATTCCCTTATATACAGATTTTCCCTGAAAACACTGCATTTCTTACTTCCTCCCTGAATTCACATCTGCAAATAAAGTAAATATGAGTATTCCGGTGAATTATAAGTTGTTTTCAAAGAATTCCTTCAGTGATGCAACTGCGGCATCTTCGTCTGCACCTTCTGCTGATACTGTTACGGTATCACCCTGTTTTACACCAAGGGACATCAGCATCATAAGCTGTGTCAGTTTCTTTGTTTTGCCATCTTTTGTGATGGTGCATTCAGACTCGAATTTTTTGGCTTCTTTTACAAGAAGTCCGGCCGGTCTTGCGTGGATTCCCAGTTCGTCTTTGATTGTGTACTCGAATGTTTTCATAATTTTATCTCCTTTTATATTATATTTTATTTTTACTCATTTACATTAGTCTCAAGCATTCTCTCAAGATGCATGGCGAGGTATCCGATCTCTATATCCGGTACCGGAAGTTTCAGGCTTTTTTCCATCTGACGGCAGATACGTTCAGCTGCCATATACGGTCCCGGAAACTTCACAGACATATATTCATTCAGATTCATTTTGAGTTTCTCGCCATGAATCGCTCTTGCAACCATATAACGTACATGGTTCATCAGACGATTATAGCCGAGAGACATGACATCGATGGAATTTCCTGTTTCCTTCTCGACCAGGGAAATACATTCTCGGACGGTTCTTGCAATCTCCATAGCCTGAGAGACATTTTCGTCTACAACTGCGGCATGTACATGAAGTGCAATGTATCCAATCTCATGGTCATCGATCTCTATCTGCAGTTTTTCCTTAAGAAGCTCCCGGATACAGGATGCCACCTTATATTCTTTATAAAACATGACACGGATGTCATCTGTCAGAGGATTGCTGATCTGCTCACCATTCTGCACACGGCGGATTGCAAAATCAAGATGATCTGCCATGGTAAAAAGTATCGTGCGGTCTACTTTTTCGAATTCTTTTTCTGCCCGACTCAACACTTCATTCGCAAGCTCGAGACAGAGCGGCGAAACGGATTTGATGATATCCTTGGCGTCACCTCTCTCCGTCATCTCCTTCAGAGAATAAACCTTTGCTTCTGCGGCAGCCGACACGGTCTGTCCGACCTTTTTGCCAAAAGCCACACCTTTTCCCATAACCAGACATTCCTGATTATTTTCGTCCGAAATTCCCATAAAGGAATTGTGATTTAAAATCTTTGCTATCCTGTACAACATCCGTATCTTTTCCCCATCCGGGCGGTTCTTACTGAAGAACCTCGATCTCGAAAAGTGGCTCTCCGGCTTTGACCTGACCCTCATTCAACAGATGGATTCTCTGGTTATCCTCCAGTTCTGTACAAAGAACAGGAGAAACAATAGAAGGTGCATTTTTGCTCAGATAGTCGAGATCCAGTTTCAGCATCGGATCTCCCTTCTTCACTTCCTGACCACTTTCTACCAGTGCCTCAAATCCCTCACCATTTAATTTAACAGTATCAATTCCAACATGAATCAGCAGACTGATTCCGGATTCTGTTACAAATCCAATTGCATGTCTGGTATCAAAGACAAAGGCAACTTCTCCGTCTTCCGGAGCGCGTACATACGGATCTTCCGGTGTAACCACTGCGCCGTCACCCATCATTTTCTGGGCAAAAGCCTCATCCGGTGCAGTTGCAAGATCTGCTGCCACACCTGTGATCGGGCTTGAGATCACAATGCGGTCAACGACTTTGCGCTCAGCTTCTTCTTTCTGTTCACTTTCCGGCACTGTCTCAGAAGTTTCTGCCGGTGTTTCCAGAGTGTCCGGTGCTGTTTCCAGATAGTCTTCAAGATTTGATTTGATCACAGTTACATTCGGTCCGTAAATGACCTGCACACCAAGTCCCTTGTGTACGACGCCGGATGCACCTGTTGCCTTTAAGATACCATCATTTACCAGAGATGCATCCTTCACTGTGCAGCGAAGACGTGTTGCACAGCAGTCTACATCGTTGATATTTTTCTTACCGCCAAGGCCTCGTGTGATTGCCTCGCTGACAGGATCTGAAAGCATCTCCCCGCCCTCGCCGTTCTGTGCTTCTCTGCGGGCATTTACATCAGCCTTTGTATAAAGCTTGATTTCTACATCATCATCTTCACGACCAGGAGTTTTAAAATTGAACTTTTTGATCATGAATTTGAAAATGAAATAATATAAGAAGAAATAAATAATACCAACCGGGATAACTCTTATCCAGCTTGTCTTTGCATTTCCCTGAAGAATACCAAACAGGAAGAAGTCGAGGAGACCGCCGGAGAAAGTCAGTCCTACGGCAATATTCAGCATATGTGCGATCATGTATGCCGTACCTGCCAGAACAACCTGAACAGCAAACAGTGCCGGAGCCACGAAAAGGAAGGAAAATTCCAGCGGCTCGGTAATTCCGGTTGCCATACATGCAAGTGCTGCAGACAGAAGAAGACCGCCTGCTGCTTTTTTCTTCTCAGGTTTTGCACACTGATACATAGCAAGTGCCGCACCTGGAAGACCGAAAATCATGAAAATGAACTCTCCGGAGAAGTATCTTGTCGCATCTGCGCTGAAATGTGCAATATTTGCAGAGTCAGCAAGCTGCGCAAAGAAAATATTCTGACCGCCCTGTACCATCTGTCCTGCTACTTCCATCGTACCGCCAACGGCTGTCTGCCAGAATGGCATATAGAATACGTGGTGCAGACCAAACGGAATCAGTGCACGTTTGATCAGACCAAAAATCAGTGTTCCCACATAGCCGGAGCCTGTTACCAGACCGCCCAGAGCGTAAATTCCAGTCTGAACTACCGGCCATACAAAGTAAAGAAGGATTCCGACAAACATATACACGATCGTGGAAATGATTGGTACGAAACGGGTTCCTCCAAAGAATGACAGCGCATTTGGAAGCTGTATCTTGTAGAATCTGTTATGCAGGGCTGCAACTCCCAGACCTACGATAATACCGCCAAACACACCCATCTGTAAGGACTGAATACCGCAGACAGAAGTAATCGTTCCTTCCAGAACGTTTTCTGCGATCTCGCCATTATCAAGTATCTGTCCTGTGATCGTCAGCATCGCATTGATCGCAGTATTCATTACGAAAAATGCAATTACTGAGGACAAAGCTGCAACTTCTTTTTCTTTTTGTGCCATACCAATAGCAACACCAACTGCAAAGATCAGCGGAAGGTTATTAAATACTGCACTTCCGACACTGTTCATGATCACCAGCAGGGAATGAAGCAGTGTTCCGTCGCCCAGGATCTTTGTCAGTCCGTATGTCTCGATCGTCGTTGCATTTGTGAAAGAACTTCCGATACCAAGAAGAAGTCCGGCTACCGGAAGGATTGCGATCGGGAGCATAAAGCTTCTTCCTACTCGCTGTAAAACACTAAAAATCTTGTCTTTCATTTGAGACTCTCCTTCTGTATATTTTTCCAGAAGTGAGTACATATAAAAGCGCTTTTTAACCGGTTTTTGTACAAAAAAAGACACTAATATACATAAACACTCCTTGTTATGTATAGTTAATGCCTCCTAAATCGAGTTACACACTACAACCAAACAAAATATAACATGGTCATTGAGTTTTTGTCAACCCGCTCTTTTTGTAATTTTATAGTTTTTATGATGTTTTTTTATACCTTTTATGCATCAGTATATTTCGACTGCAATCCGAAATTTTCACCGGTATAATATGCAGTCTGACCTCAGTCTTCGAGGAATGCGAATGGTTCTTCGTCTTTAAGAAAGTGCATCAACATATAGGCACACATGATCGCCACGCGTTCTTCTTTGAGGATTCGTTTTACTTCATTGCGGTCTGCCAGGACGACTTCAATTTCTTCGGTATCTTCCTGTGCTTCCTTGCTGATCTCACCGCTTGCATATCCATAAACTGTCGCGCATGATTCGTCAGTCATACCAACCGTTGTAAAGTATGGCTTTTCAAATGCCGGATTGACTTTCAGAGGTTCGAATTTCAGTCCGGTTTCTTCATACATCTCACGGACAGCCCCCTCATGAAAATCTTCGTTCGACTCGACAAGCCCTGCCGGGAATTCATAGATGTAGTCCCCGAGTGTGTAGCGATACTGGCGCACCAGAACGACTTTGTCTCTTTTTTCTCCGTAAATGCTGTAGATAATTACACCGTCCGGATCATTACGCCCGGTCTTAAGTTTCAATGAAGGTACATCATTTGCCCTGGATGCCACATAATAGGATACCGGAGTGTTGTGTACGCTGGTAGCATCTACATGATACAGATTGACAAAACGATTGTCGGTCATTTTTTCTACATTATGAATCTTTCCCATAAGGTTTCCTCTTTTCTGCATGAAGTATACCATACATCTTTTTAAAACAGCCTGCAGCCATATAAAGATACGGTCTGCAGGCTGACATGATCAGTCTCCTTTAAGGATAACACGGATTCTCTTATAAATAAAGAATACGATTACGGAAGTGAGGGTGTATTTAAATAAGTTAAACGGAACGATGATCAGTACCACAAATCCAAGAAGGCTGTGTACGGAAGAATTGACTGCAGCTCCCATTTCAATAAATGCTTCGATCGGCATTCCAAATGCTTTGCCATATGCCGGAAGAAGTACAAAGGCATTCATCAGGCAGGCTGCGGCTGTTGTAAGGAGCGTTCCTGCTGCCATTCCGAGTACAGCATGTTTACGACTCTTTGTGTGATGCAGTCTGTAGATCAGTCCTGCCGGTACCACAAATGCGCATCCGAAAATGAAGTTTGCAAAATCACCAACTCCTGCTGTTACTGTCCCCATTGTTACAAGGTGTACCAGAACCTTTACAACTTCAATCAGAATACCTGCTACAGGTCCCATGGCAAATGTCCCAACCAGTACCGGAATCTCTGAGAAATCCAACTGGTAAAAAGATGGTGCCAGGAACGGGATCGGAAACTCAATATTCATTAATACTCCTGCCAGCGCGCCCAGCATTGCGATCTGTGTGATCGTTCTGGTGCGGCTTCTTTCCATTACGTTTCCATTTCTTAAAACCTGTTCACTCATACTTGTCTCTCCTTTGAATTGTTCTTTTTTTAAAAGAAAATTCTACGTTATGCCTTAGAAAGGTTCTGTTGGTTGGCTTTCTCATGCATAAAAAATCCCCGGAGATTTCTTCCCGGGGTATTGAGCACGTATGAATTATTCGTGTTCTTCTCTCATCCAGACTTTACTGTCGGTTCCGGAATTCTGACTTATGATCAGTCACCGGATCAGCCGCCTTACGCGGGTCGCGGACTTTACCGCCGGTAGGGAATTCTGATTTGTATTCAGTCACCCTGCCCCGAAGAATTTTCTTTTACATGACTGTATTATATATCTAACTTTATGAGATTGCAATATAAAATTGAAGATTTGTTGAGATATGACGGAAGGGGAAAACTGGCTGTTAAACATATCGGACACAGAAACGGCTGTGGGATGTTACGGAAGGCGGCATCTCATGTACAGGGACATTAAATGGTGCTACGTTTTCTATGACGTGCACGCGCCTATTTGCCGCCAGTCGCCCAAACTCGGCGGCGCCTCAAACAGTGGGCTTGATGGCGACAGCTTGCCTGCACGTCATAACGAAAGCCTCGCAAACATTTCCTGTCCTCTGCACATGAGTGCCCTTCTTCCTGATATCTCCGACAATAACGTTCCGTATCCGATATGTTTATAGCCAGCTACTCCCTTCCTGCATATTTCTGTCGTTCATCTTCCATTTTATATTGCAATGGGTGCCCACCGGGGCGCGCCCCACGGGAATCCCCATCTTCACCCGCGGCTTCGCCGCTACCTCAGATAAAGTCCGGTGAAGGGGATGAACGTAAAAACTCCAGCCAGGAGATTTTATAATCATCCTCTGGTGC
>UMII01056330.1_pt1 | contig 61409 bp, 74 predicted proteins | sample 1965731 | NCBI WGS metagenome assembly UMII01 (sample SAMEA4836118, study PRJEB28245) | human gut metagenome | biome: gut microbiome; material: fecal sample | place: Denmark | collected 2008
CCTAGCAATAGGAACGATGGGCCTTTTTTATTTCATAGGAAATCTACAAAGTAGGATTCTTTCGTGTTTCCTAAAATATGAACAAAGGCACTGCTCATGCAAGACGGTTCTATATATAATTCATAGTTTACAGATATACAAACTATGAATTAAACTATGGCGATATATTTTGATCAGGAGGAAGATATGTTATATCCGACATTAAACGAAGTTGAAGAACTATTAAAAGATTATCAGATGGTACCTGTATTTTACGAAGTGCTGGCTGATTACATGACACCGATTCGTATGTTTCAGGCATTAAGAAAACAAGGAACCCCATGTTTCATGCTTGAGAGTGTGGAAAATAAAGACCAGTGGGGAAGATATTCTTTCATCGGGATCAATCCAAGATCAGAGATTAAAATTTCTGGAAAAGAATTAGAAGTCAATGGAGTGAAACAGAAAGAAGAATTCCAGATGAGGTACCTAAGTGATCTGATCGAGAAATACAAATCTCCAGTGATGGAAGATTATCCAAAGTTAACAGGTGGACTGATCGGGTATTTTGGATATGACATGATCCGTCAAGTGGAAAAGAAATTAACGAATGTTCCAGAAGATGACTTGAATATGCCAGAGTGCCACTTATGCATGTACGATGAGATCATTGCATTCGATCATTTAGCAAACAAAGCCGTGATCATTCAGAACATTCATAAAGGAGATAATATAAACCAGAAATACGAAGAATTAGAAGACAAAGCAGAATTGATCCTTCACAAGATGGAACGCCCGGTATCACTTTCTAAAGACAGATTCACACCAGCAAAAGCCAAAGTGGTATCAAATCTTACAAAAGAACAATACGAAGCAAATGTAAAGAAAGCCAAAGAATATATTAAAAACGGAGACATTTTCCAGGTCGTATTATCCCAGAGATTTGAGATAGATACAGACGTTGATCCATTTGATGTTTACCGATGCTTAAGAACATCAAACCCATCTCCATACCTTTATTTCTTCGATTTCATCGACTATCAGGTCGTCGGAGCTTCTCCAGAGAAGCTAGTCAGTGTCTTAAATGGAATCGTAGCAACCAAGCCGATCGCAGGAACGGTTCCAAGAGGAAGGACAAAAGAAGAAGACGATATGTTGGTTAGACAGTTAGTCAATGATCCAAAGGAACGAGCAGAACACACAATGCTAGTCGATCTTGGAAGAAATGATGTTGGAAAAGTCAGCAAGTTCGGAACAGTAGAAGTCAAAAACTTTATGACAGTTGAGAAATATTCCAAAGTCACTCATCTAGTCAGTGATGTACAGGGAGAATTAAGAGATGACGAAAATCAAATCAATGCATTGATGAGCGTTCTACCAGCAGGAACCTTATCTGGAGCGCCAAAGGTAAGAGCGATGGAGATCATCGATGATCTGGAAAACAAAAAACGAGGTGTTTACGGTGGAACCGTCGGATATCTTGGATTTGATGGAAATATTGATACTTGTATCGCAATCCGAACAGTTGTATTTAAAGATGGAAAAGGATATGTACAGGCAGGAGCTGGAATCGTCAACGACTCCGTTCCAGAAAAAGAATTTATGGAGACAAAGAATAAAGCATTAGCTGTTGTAAATGCAGTGAAGGAGGCAGCAAAGTTATGATTTTAATGATAGATAATTATGATTCATTTACTTATAACGTATATCAGTATATCGGATCTTTGTATCCACAGATTCAGGTGGTACGAAATGATGAGATCACAATTGAAGAGATCAAAAACTTACAAAACCTGGAAACACTTGTTATCTCCCCAGGACCTGGATATCCAGATAGTGCTGGAATTTCAAAAGATGTGATCAAAACATTTGGAAAAGATATCCCAATCTTAGGGATCTGTTTAGGACATCAGGCGATTGGAGAAGTATATGGTGGAAAAGTTGTTCCAGCAAAAGAATTGATGCATGGAAAAATGAGCGAGATCACAATCGATAATAAAAATCCTTTATTCGAAGGATTAGAAGATAAAATATATGCCGCAAGATATCATTCACTGATCATTGACGACGAAACAATCCCAGATAAATTAGAAATCATCGGAAGAGATGAAAAAGGACAGATCATGGCAGTGTGCCACAAAGAATATCCGGTTTATGGAATTCAGTTCCATCCAGAATCCATCTTAACCGAAATGGGAATGAAGATCTTAGAAAATTTTTTAACAAACATCGCAGGAATCAGACTTGGAGATTCTACAAAGGAGGAAACTATGAGCGCAGTCAATCAAGAAACATTAAAACCATTTTTAGCAAAGATCGTAGAAGGAAATCATTTGACAGAAGAAGAAGCTTATAAAGCGATGGACTGCATCATGTCAGGAAATGCGACTGACGCACAGATGGGAAGTTTTCTAACAGGTCTTCGGATGAATCATGAAACACCAGAAGAGATCACAGGATTTGCGAAAGTTATGAGAGCTAAAGCAGCGATTGTTCCAGAAGAAACAGAAGCGATCGATATCGTAGGAACTGGTGGGGACCTTGCAAACAGCTTTAATATTTCCACCACATCATCCTTTGTGATCGCAGCAGCAGGAGCTAAAGTTGCAAAACATGGAAATCGAAGCGTATCTTCAAAGAGCGGTGCAGCCGATGTCTTAGAAGCTTTGGGAGCAAAGATCGGATTAACATCAGAAGAAAGTAAGGAATGTTTGGATGAAGTTGGAGCAGCGTTCTTATTTGCACAGACACATCATGGTTCCATGAAATATGCAGGGCCAGTCAGAGCACAGCTTGGAGTCAGATCTGTATTTAATATCTTAGGGCCTTTAGCAAACCCAGCAATGACAAACTATATCGTACTTGGAGTTTATGAAAAAGAGCTAGTTCGTCCGATGGCAGATGTTATGAAGAATCTTGGAGTGAAGAGAGCTATGATCGTTTACGGAAATGACGGATTAGATGAAATCTCAATCTCATCTACAACAAGTGTTTGTGAGATCAATGGAGATGAGATCAAAGAATATACGATCGATCCAGAAAAATTAGGATTCACACTTGCGAAGAAAGAAGATATCGTCGGTGGTACAGCCGATGAAAATGCAGTGATCACAAAAGATATCTTAACTGGAAAGGAACAGGGAGCAAAACGAGACATCGTTTTATTAAATGCAGGAGCAGCTCTTTACACGATCGGAAAAGCAGAAACGATCAAAGACGGGGTGAAATTAGCAGCTAAGATGATCGATTCTGGAAAAGCAAATGAGAAATTAGAACAGTTTATTGCATATACAAATGCAAGATAGATGAGGTGAAATATGATCTTAGATGATATCGTAGAAAAGCGAAAAGAACAATTACAGAGAGAAAAAGATAATATTGAGCCACAAGATATGAAGGAAATGGCGTTAAATTCCAAGAATAAAAATCATGGATTTAAAGAAGCCTTAAAGGAATCTGGATTATCCGTGATCTCAGAAGTCAAAAAAGCATCCCCATCCAAAGGTGTGATCGCAGAAGATTTTCGGCCGGTGGAAACAGCGATCGCCTATGAAGAGGCAGGTGCAGCAGCGATTTCTTGTTTAACTGAGGAACATTATTTCAAAGGTGGCAGCAAATATTTTGCAGATATCAGAGCAAAAGTAAATATCCCAATGTTAAGAAAAGATTTTATTTTTGATGAATACCAGATTTACGAAGCAAAGGTGCTCGGAGCTGATGCGATTCTTTTGATCGCAGCTATTCTTTCCGAAGAAAAGATCAAAGAATTTTATGATCTGGCAAAAAGCTTAGACCTTGATTGTCTGGTAGAAGTTCATAACGAAGAAGAATTAAAGAAAGTTATCGCATGTGGATGTGACATCATTGGAATCAACAACCGTAACTTAAAGACATTTGATGTTGATCTCAATACAACAAGCAAACTTGCACCACTCATTCCATATGAAGCCGTCTTAGTTTCTGAAAGTGGAATGAAAGATGAAAATGATATGAAAAATGTCAAAGAACAGGGAGCCGATGCTGTACTGATCGGTGAGACATTTATGAGATCTGACAATATCAAAGAAACCATGGAACAGTTACGGAGTTGCTTATGAAAGTAAAAATGTGTGGAATGAGAAGAAAAGAAGATATCGCATATGCAAATGAAGTAAAACCAGATGCAGTCGGCTATATCTTCTTTCCGAAAAGCAAACGATATGTGACAGGACAGCAGGCAAAAGAATTTGACCAAGATTTAGATCAGGATATCTTAAGTATTGGAGTTTTTGTAAACGAAACAATTGAGAAAGTCATAGAGATCGCAAACCAAGTTCCATTAGATGTGATCCAGTTACATGGAGATGAAGATCATACTTACATTGAACAGTTAAAACAACAGACAGATAAAGAAATCTGGAAAGTTGTCAGAGTAAAAGATACCAACGATATCAAAGAAGCTGAAAAGCTTCCAGTCGATAAATTGTTACTGGATACATTTACAGAAGAAAAAGATATGTATGGAGGTACTGGAAAAGTAATGAATTATAACTTGATTCCAAAAGAAGGAATCAGCAAACCATTTTTCATTGCAGGAGGGCTTCACAGCAACAATATAAAAGAAATCATAAAAAAAGTTCATCCATATGGGATCGACATTTCCAGTGGGATCGAAACGGATGGATACAAAGATTTGAAAAAAATGAAAGAAATCATGCAGATAACAGGAGGAAGACATGAGTAAAATAGGAAGATTTGGAGAGTATGGTGGACAGTATGTACCAGAAATCGTAATGAATGCAGTAAATGAGTTAAATGAGGCTTATGAAAAATATAAAAATGACCCAGAATTTTTATCTGAATTACGTCAGTTATACAGAGATTACGCAAACCGTCCATCTCTTTTATATTACGCAGAGAAGATGACGAAAGATCTTGGCGGGGCAAAAGTATATTTAAAACGAGAAGATTTAAACCATACAGGTGCTCATAAGATCAACAACGTATTAGGACAGATCTTACTAGCAAAGAGAATGGGCAAAAAAAGGATCATCGCAGAGACAGGTGCAGGACAGCACGGAGTTGCCACAGCAACGGTTGCAGCATTATTTGATATGGAATGTGTTGTATATATGGGAGCAGAAGATGTGGAACGCCAGAGTTTAAATGCCTATCGTATGGAACTCCTTGGAGCGAAAGTTCATGCGGTAGAAAGCGGAACAAGAACTTTAAAAGATGCGATCAATGAGGCCATGAGAGACTGGGCTACAAATATTGAGACAACATTTTATTGCATCGGTTCTGTAATGGGTCCTCATCCATATCCAACCATGGTGCGTGACTTCCAGAAGATCATCGGAGAAGAGACAAAAGCACAGATGAAAGAAGCCGAAGGAAAACTTCCAGATGCAGTTTTTGCCTGCGTTGGTGGTGGATCCAATGCGATGGGAATGTTCTATGATTTTATCCCAGATGAAAGTGTCAGACTGATCGGTGCAGAAGCAGCTGGGCGTGGAATTGATACCTTAGATCATGCAGCAACGATCGCCAAAGGAAGCAAAGGTATTTTCCATGGAATGAAGAGTTTATTCTTACAGAACGAAGAAGGGCAGATCGATCCTGTATACTCTATTTCTGCGGGACTTGATTATCCAGGAATCGGGCCAGAACATGCACATCTTCATGAAATCGGAAGAGCGGAGTATGTAAGTATCACAGATGAACAGGCAGTCAAAGCCTTTGAATATTTATCTAAAACAGAAGGAGTGATTCCAGCGATCGAATCATCTCATGCAGTGGCAGCAGCCATGGATATCGTTCCAACAATGAGCAAAGACCAGTCAGTCGTGATCTGTCTGTCCGGTCGTGGAGACAAAGACGTTTATCAGGTAGCAAGATACAGAGGAGTGCAGTTAGATGAAAATTAGAGAAACATTTGAGAATCGAAAAAAGAATGGACAAAAGGCATTAGTAACTTACATTGTATCTGGAGATTATGGATATGAGACAACAAAAGAAAATATCAGAGCGATGGTAAAAGCAGGCGCTGACGTGATCGAGATCGGAATTCCATTCTCAGATCCAATCGCAGAAGGTGTTGTCATTCAGGAAGCCAGCCAGCATTCTCTTGCAGGTGGCACAACATTAAAAGGTATTTTTCAGATGGTGAAAGAATTAAGAGAAGAGATTAAAGAAACACCATTTGTCATGATGATGTATATCAATACAATTTATCGTTTTGGAACAGAGAGATTCTTTGAGCTTTGTAATGAATGCGGGGTTCAGGGAGTGATCGTTCCAGATATGCCATACGAAGAAAAGGACGAGATTCAGCCAATTGCGACAGCTCATGGCGTTGATAATATCAGCCTGGTAACACCAACTTCACATGATCGAATCGCTAAGATCGCAAAAGGTGCGGAAGGATTCCTATACTGTGTTTCATCTATTGGGGTGACTGGAACAAGAAGTGAATTTACAACAGATTTTGACGAATTCTTTGGAATCATCAAGAAAAATGCAACGATTCCTTGTGCTGTAGGATTCGGTATTTCAGGCCCAGAACAGGCGAAGAAAATGAGTACTTACTGTGACGGTGTTATTGTTGGAAGTGCGATCGTGAAACTGATCAGCAAATATGGCGAAGAAAGTCCTGAAAAAGTTTATGAATTTACAAAGAGCTTAAGAGATGCTTTAGATGAATAAAATGATCTGCAAATAAAATGAAGTGAAAATTACAGCAATCAGCGAGGATTGTTGTAATTTTCTGCATTTTTTTGTAAAATAAAACTAATGGCAAAGAAAGGAAGAAACAGATCATGTTATCAAAAGAAGTAGTAGAATTATCCAAACAGCATTCCGTTATCCGTGATATTTTCGAATATGGAATGAAAAGAGCAAAAGAAGTTGGAGCAGAGAATGTATTTGATTTCAGTATCGGAAATCCAAGTGTTCCAGCACCAAAAGAAATTGATAAGACAGCACTTCGTCTGTTAAAGACATCTGATCCAGTGGATATCCATGGATATACAAGCAATGCCGGAGTGTTAGAAGTAAGAGAAAATATTGCCAAATCTTTAAATCGAAGATTTGATACAAATTATACAGCAGCAAATATCTTTATGACGATCGGAGCAGCAGCAGCCCTTGGAATCTGTTTTAAGACATTAGTTGATGAACCAGAAGACGATATTATTACATTTGCACCACATTTCCCGGAATACGCAGTCTATGCACAGGGAGCAGGATGTAAATTAAGAGTTATTTCTGCAGATACCAAAGCATTCCAGATCAATTTTGAAGAATTAGAAGAAACGATCAGCGAGCATACCAAAGCAATCCTCATTAACTCTCCAAACAATCCATCTGGAGTTGTTTATTCCAGAGAAACAATTGAAAAATTAGCTGCATTATTAGAGAAGAAACAAAAAGAATACGGACACAGTATTTATATCATTTCTGATGAACCATACAGAGAGATCGCATATGATGGATTTGAAGTGCCATATGTTCCACATTTTTATGATAATACATTAGTTGCATATTCTTTCAGTAAATCATTATCACTGCCAGGAGAACGAGTAGGTTATATTGTAGCACCAAATGAAGCAGAAGATTTTGATAATTTACTGCCAGCATTTATTGCATCCGCACGTTTACTTTCTTATGTCTGTGTGCCAACACTGTATCAGAAAGTTGTTGGAGAATGTGTAGATTTAACTTCTGATCTTTCTATTTATCAGAAGAACAAAGACTTATTCTACAATGCATTAGTTGACATGGGATATGAATGCGTAGAACCAGGTGGAGCATTCTATTTATTCCCGAAAGCATTAGAAGAAGATGCCAATGCATTTTGTGAAAAGGCAAAAGAATACGATCTTCTGATCGTGCCTGGAGACAGCTTTGGATGCCCAGGTTATGTGCGTATTTCATACTGCGTACCAACAGAACGTATTGAAAAAGCCCTTCCATTATTTAAGAAACTGATCGACGATTACCGCAAATAAGCCAATACAGATAAAGGAGACCTTCATGAAAAGCTGGAGAGATAATGTACGAAAAGTAGAGCCTTATACACCAGGGGAACAACCAAAAGAAGAAGGTGTGATCAAGTTAAATACAAATGAAAACCCTTATCCACCATCAGAGAAGATCAAGGAAGCGATGAGCGAGATCAAAAATCTTCGCAAATATCCAGATCCTGCAGCAACCAAACTGGTAGAAGCAATTGCATCTTATCATGGATTTGATAAAGAAGAAGTGTTTGTAGGAGTTGGATCTGATGATGTGCTTGCTGTTGCATTTATGACATTTTTCAACGGCAAGAAACCAATCTTCTTCCCAGATATCACATATTCTTTCTATCCTGTATGGGCAGAATTATTTGGAATTCCATATGAGAAGAAAGTAGTCAATGCTGCATTTGAGATTCAGAAAGAAGATTATTATGCGGAAAATGGCGGAGTTGTGTTCCCAAATCCAAATGCGCCAACAGGAGCATTTTTATCCTTAGATGTTGTAGAAGATATCATCAAACATAACCAGAATGTTGTCGTGATCGTTGATGAAGCATATATTGATTTCGGTGGTGACACAGCAAAAGAACTGACAAGAAAATATGACAATGTATTAGTCGTTCAGACATATTCTAAATCAAGATCGTTAGCGGGACTTCGAATCGGATATGCGATCGGTAACAAAGAACTGATCAAAGCAATGAACGATGTCAAATATTCTTACAATTCTTATACAATGAATGAACCATCGATCGTTCTTGGAACAGCTGTCTTAGAAGATGAAGAATATTTTCAGGAGACAAGAAAGAAAATTATTGAGACAAGAGAATGGTTCCAGATAGAAATGAGAAAGATCGGATTTAATTTTGCAGATTCTAAGGCAAACTTTATCTTTGCTACGCATGAGCGTGTTCCTGCTAAAGAGATTTTTGAAGCAGCGAAGAAAGCAAAGATTTATGTTCGTTATTTCGATCAGCCAAGAATCGATAATTATTTAAGAATCACGATCGGTACAAGAAAAGAAATGGAAACATTGCTTGATTTCCTAAAAGAATTTACAGCACAATAAAATTATTATAAGCAGAATGCGACATTGTGGGGAAAAAGGAATTTTGAAAAATAAATTTCTTTTTTTCTTGCAATTAACTGGAAAATATTGTATGATTATATGGAAAATATTTACATACGAGAACAAGTGAGGAAAATAAGAAATTAAGGGGTTATGGCATGAGTTTTCGGCCAACAGGAAGGAGAAAGCCATGTTAAGCGAGAAAGAATTTTATTTGTATGTAGAGAAGAATATTTTAAAGTATCTTCCAGAGATGGAAGATCAGAAGGTTATGGTACAGAGGGTTAAGAAAAACAATCAGGTTTCTATGATGGGATTATCGATCGGAGAGCAGAAGAATTATCTGCTTCCAGTATTATATCTTGAACCGTTTTATCGTAATCATTTAAGAGGACAGACGATTGAAGAGACGATGAGAGAGATCGCAAGTGTTTATCAGGGACACCAGGTGGGATTTTACCTTGATGAGGATAAAGTTTCAGATTATGAGTATATTAAAAAGAATCTGTTCTACAGGATCATTAACTATGAGAAGAATAAGGAATTGCTCAAATATACACCACATGAACGCTTTTTAGATCTTGCAGTGACTTATAGATGGGCAGCGTACCGGAATCATGATGGAATGGCAAGTGCATTAGTCCGCAACAAGGAACTTTTGATGTGGGGCATTTCAAAAGATCAGATGATGAAGGATGCTAGAGAGAACACAGAGAAGATTTTTCCACCAGTGATGAGAAAGATTCAGTCTGTACTTCCAATTCACATCATTGAAGAAGAGATTCCATTGTTTGTTATGTCGAATGGAGATTATATGAACGGAGCATCCGTGATCCTTTACAAAGATGTTTTGAGGGATTTTGCAAAATATATGGAACATGATCTTTATATTCTGCCAAGCAGTATTCATGAGGTTATCATTTTATTAGATAATGAATATGCAAAAGCCCCAGAAGAACTTGCCAGGATGGTAAGAGAGACAAATCGTATCGTTGTGGATAGGGAAGAAATCTTATCAGATCATGTATATTATTATGACAGAGAGAAAGATGAGATTAGAATTGCCAAGTAAGAGATTGTAACGTATAATGGTTTTTTAAGAGATGGAAAATGGTATGAAAATTCAATGATATACTAATTACATCAAGGAGTGATACGATTATGAAACGTTGGGAGATTTATCTGGATATTATCATGGAATTACTGGTAATACTCGCGGGAGCATTGCTTTTGATCTTTGTATTGCCTAAGACACTGGCATTTTTGTGGCCATTTGTGGCTGGTTGGATCATATCAATGATAGCACACCCAGTGATTGAATATCTGGAGAAGAAAGTAAAATTGCCGAAGAAATTTGGTTCTGCGATACTAATTGCAGTTGTTATAACAGCAATCATTGCAGTTTTGTATTTTGCAGTGAGAGGAATTGCACTGCAGGTCATCGGATTTGTACAAGATATGCCGGATATCAGACAGGAAATTATGAGACAGGGAATTATTTTCCAGAAGAAGATAGAACATTTTTTAAGTATTTTACCACTTTCCTTTGGAAAACAGTTTGAACAGTGGAGTGGTTCGATCGGAGAATTGTTGAAGAAAGCAGCAACATCTGCAGGAGACTATGGGGTAGCTCATGCAGGAGGAGTTGCCAAAGGTGTGACAAGTGGACTTTTGGGACTTGTCGTTATGTTATTTTCAGCTTATATGTTCTCGCTAGAACGAGAAAAGATCATTGCATGGTATGAAAAATGTATTCCAGGATTTGTAAAACATAAAATAGATGTATTTATGAAGAATTCTGTAGGAGTTTTAGTGAGCTACTGTTTTGCACAGTTAAAGATCATGGTTGTGATCATAGCAATTTTGTGGATTGGATTTTTTGTTGCAGGCATTGGACATTCATTCATTTATGCTATTTTAGTAGGAATTGTCGATATATTTCCAATTCTTGGAACAGGTACAGTCATTATACCATGGGCAATATTTAAGATGATCACAGGCGATATTAAGACAGCAATCATCTTACTGATCGTGTACGCAATCTGTTTAGTGTTAAAACAGGTTCTGCAGCCAAAGATGATGGGAGACAGCATGGGAATTTCTGCGCTGACAACAATCTTTTTGATCTATGTTGGTCTGAAATTTGGAGGATTAGGCGGAATGTTACTGGCACTGATCCTTGGAATGTTTGTGATCAACTTATACAGATTAGGTGTATTTGACCGTAAGATCGCATTTTTCAAACGAAGATTTGAGATGCTTACAACAAATAGTGAGGAAGAAGAAAAGGAGAATAAGAAAGAATGAGTTATGCAGATCAGGTATTTATATCTATGTGCGAAGATATTTTAGAGAATGGAACAAGTACAGAAGGCGAGAAAGTCCGCCCTCACTGGCCGGATGGAGAGTCTGCGTATACGATCAAACAGTTTGGCGTTGTAAACCGATATGATCTGTCAAAAGAATTTCCAGCTCTGACATTAAGAAAGACATATATCAAGTCAGCAATCGATGAATTATTATGGATCTGGCAGAAAAAATCAAATAATGTTCATGATCTTAAGAGTCACGTATGGGATGAATGGGCAGATGAAGACGGTTCCATTGGAAAAGCTTATGGATACCAGATGGGAATCAAACATCAATACAAGGAGGGAATGATGGATCAGGTAGATCGTGTGATCTACGATCTTAAGAATAACCCATACAGCCGAAGGATCATGACCAATATTTATGTTCATCAGGATCTGCATGAGATGAATCTTTATCCATGTGCATACAGCGTGACATTTAACGTAACAAAGAAGCCAGGACATGATAAACTGACATTAAATGCAATCTTAAATCAGCGTTCACAGGATATTTTAGCAGCAAATAACTGGAATGTTGTACAGTATGCAGCTTTAGTTTATATGATGGCTCAGGTATGTGATATGGAAGCAGGAGAATTAGTACATGTGATCGCAGATGCCCATATTTATGATCGTCATATTCCGATCATTAAAGAAATGATCAAACGAGAGACATATCCTGCACCAAAAGTAACACTGAATCCAGAAGTCAAAGATTTCTATGAATTTACAACAGATGATTTCAAGATCGAAGATTATCAGGCAGGAGAACAGATCAAAGATATTCCAATTGCGATATAAGAAGGAGAAAACAAATGAACCTTATTGTAAATGCAGATAAGAACTGGGGAATCGGAAAGAATAATGAACTCTTAGTTCATATCCCCAATGATATGAAGATGTTCCGTCAGATGACAACAGGAAAAGTTGTTGTTATGGGACGTAAAACCTTAGAAAGCTTTCCAAATGGAATGCCGCTTCCAAAGAGAACTAATATTGTTTTAACACACGATAAAGACTACGATGCCAAAGGAGCGATCGTTGTTGGAAGCAAGGAAGAATTATTAGATGAACTTGAAGAATATAAAGATGAAGATATTTTTATTATCGGTGGAGAGAGTATTTATCGTATGATGCTTCCATACTGTGATAAAGCGTATGTTACAAGAACAGACTTTGCTTATGATGCTGATACTTATTTTCCAAATCTGGATGAGATGCCAGAGTGGAAACTGGTGAAAGAAAGTGAAGAAGAGACGTACTTTGATATTGAGTATCAATTTGTTGTGTATAGTAAATAATTTAGTCTTTCAATGAATATTTTAAATAATAACTGCCCCGTGACCCATTTGCATTCGGATTCGCACGTAGCGGATGCTAAATTCGACAGCGATGATAAATCATCACTGCTCATTAAGCACCGACGAGCTCATACGGTCACGGGGCAGTTATTATTTAAAATATTCTTGGCTGTAGGTTATTGGGAATATGGATAGATGAATATGAATATATGGTGATACATAGAAATGGATAGTGATTGCTGAGGAATTTGGTGTGTGTTTCTTTTTCTACAGATGGGGAAAACTATGTTATAATGAAATCAAAATTTGGAAAGGAAGAATGGATATGAATAATTCAAAATGGAAATTAAAGACTTTGATTGCATTGACGGCACTTACTGTGGTTGCGGTACCAGTTTGTTTACAGAAGAAGTCAGCAAATGCGGCTTCAAAATATACATATAAAAAGGGTTTTACTTATGAGACAATTTCTCCAAAGATTGAAAAGAGGATTACGGGGAAGTCTTATCGTAAGAATAAGAATGTTAAGTTATCTGATCTTCGATATGTTCAGGTGCTTCATTATGGGTTTGATGGAAAAGTGAAGCATGGTGAATTGATCGTTAATAAGAAGATTGCAAAGAAAACAGTGAAGGTATTTTACGAATTATATCAGAAGAAATACAGAATACAGAGAATGCGTCTGATCGATGATTATAATGCGAATGATAATAAGTCTATGTCTGCGAATAATACTTCTGCGTTTAATTATCGTGTGATCAGTGGAACGAAGAAATTGTCTAATCATTCTTATGGATTAGCAATTGATATCAATCCAAGGATCAATCCATGGGTAAAGGGAAATAAGGTTTCTCCTTCGAATGGAAAGGTTTATAAACAGAGAAAGACATCAAAGTGCAAGGGAAAATATAAACGTTATATGATTCATAAGAATGATACGGCTTATAAGATCTTTAAGAAATACGGATTTAGCTGGGGTGGAAATTGGAGAAGTTCTAAGGATTATCAGCATTTTGAATGTAAATAAATAGTTGACCATCCCAAACCCGCTCTCTCTCGGATTCGCACGTAGCGGACACTAAATTCGACAGCGATGATAAATCATTACTGCTCATTAAGTGCCGACGAGCTCATACGGTTTGGGATGATCAACTATTTATTCCTGTTGGGATTTCGGATTTTGAGAGGATTCGGGAGTTGGATTATTACTATGTGGATAAGACTGGTTTGATTAAGACGTTGCTGCGGGGTGAGATGGATCAGGTGACGTTGATTACTCGTCCTAGGCGTTTTGGGAAGACGATGGCAATGAGCATGTTGAATAGTTTCTTGGATATTAGGAAGGATAGCAGGGAGTTGTTTGAGGGGCTTGAAATATCTAAGGAGACAGCAATTTGTGAAAGATGGATGAATCAGTATCCGACTTTGTTTTTGTCATTTAAAGATGTGTATGGTAGTACATTTGAGAATACATTTAATTTTCTTAAATAGGTATGCAAGCAGCATATGTATTTGCTGGATAGTGATGATGTAGATATAATCTGTGGAGCATTCTTTATCTTACCGGGTATCTTACAAAAGCAGGGGAATGTGATGCAGAGGGATTGGTTGAGCTAAGAATTCCAAACAAAGAAATCAAAGAGATTTTTGAATCAACGGTAAGAAAATGGTTTGAAGACAGCACAAGGGTGATGAATCGAAAGGCTTTGTTCGATGCTGTGTGGAATAAAGATACGGACAAGTTGACAAAAGAGATCAGTACCTTGCTTCAAATGACGATCAGTTATTATGGTTACAAAGAAGATTTCTACCATGCATTTCTTGCAGGAATCTTTGCAGGAGCTGGTTATAGTTTGGAGTCTAACAGGGAACATGGAGAAGGACGAAGTGATATTGTAATCTACAATGATGTGACGGGACAGGTTGCAGTATTTGAAGCAAAATATTCTAGAAAATTAGATGATCTGGAAAGAGATTGTCAAAAAGTATTGGATCAGATTGATATAAAGATGTATGCGAAAGAATTTGAAGACACTTATGATGAGGTTTTGTGTTATGGAAATTCATTTTATAAAAAAAGGTGTCTTGTGAGATGTAAATAAGATGATAAAAAGTCTGTGCAAAATATAAATGCACAGGCTTTTTTGTAAATGTATTGACTAAAATTTTGAACCCCACATGGATGACCTAGTGGGGCTTAAAATAAGTTACCTAAGAATTCAACTCTGCGATCCGACTGACTCCAACATATATCTCACTAATCTTATACCAAGTAGGATAATCCACAATTCCAGTCTGAGGCAGCCCAAAGACATTTTGAAATTTTCGAACCGCATTAGCTGTAGATTCTCCAAATACACCATCCGCAGCAATCGTAGGAAGAGAAGGATAATCCCGCGCAATCCGATTTAATTGCTGCTGCATCTGACGAACTTTATCTCCGCTGCTCCCAATCGTCAAATCATATCCCGGCCAGGAAGATGGAATCCCAGAAATCTGTTCGGCGGTATTGATATACATACTTTCTCCATAATAATATCTCAAAATCTCAATCGGTGCATAACCCTGATCACCTAAGTATTTAGAACCCCACTGCGTCATCCTTTCAGCAAGTACATAAGTAGCAAAAATTATTTAGTATAATAGTAAAAATCCAAGGTTTTATTCTCACGATCAAATACAATTTTTTTCACGATCGACGTAATAGCAGCATGCTTTTCTTCCTTGGTGTATTCGTCCGATCTAAGGATATCATAAACACCACGAATTTTACCAGGCATATCAACTTTTTCTTGCTCTTCAGAAGATTCATCGGCTTGATGAAGAAGCATATCACGCTCGGCATTGATCTGTTCTTTGTTTTCTTTGTATTCTTCCAGGGAGTCAACTCCATTTAAATAGGCTTCTTTGATACGCTTTTCCCTTGACTCCAAACGTTTCAACTGTACCTTCAATATATCTTGCTTGTTATCTTGTTCAGTGCTTATGTGCTCGTATTCTATATAAGCCTTATTCATATCTTCTTTCAGAACGTCCAAAACTAAAGGAACAAGCTTCTTTTCGGAAATGGCGTGAGAAACCAGGCATTTTCCTTTTGTAAACTTGTAACATTGGAAATTCCTGTAAACACGATTGTAGCGCTTATCTGTATGCACAGATGTTGCAAGAGAAGCACCACAGGAAGAACATTTCACAACACCAGATAACCAATGACGTTTTTGAGATACAGGCTTTCCATTTTTGGGACGATATTCATGCTTGAGCCGATCGTTTGCCTGGTTCCATAATTCTTCAGATACAATAACGGGAATTTGGGGAGCTTTCTTGACGATCCACTCGCTTTCGTCGTTGATAACATGCGTGGTACCATCTGCGTAATTCCATCTAAGAAATCCTTTATAAATAGGATTCTGAATAATATACTTGATTGTTCGTGCTTCGAAATTTCCACCCTTTTTAGTTTTATAGCCTAAACGATTTAAATGACGGGAGATATCGTAAAAACTCTTTCCAGAAGTAACATATAGGTTAAAGATCATGCGGACGATGTTTGCCTGATCTTCAACGACGACAGGAGCTTGCCCTTTTTGCTCTACCTTATAGCCGAAAGCTGGAGATGCCTGGAAGTTTCCACGAAGAGCATTTTCAGTCATTCCTCTTTTTACATCTTCGGCTAAACGAATAGAATAAAATTCATCCATCCATTCAATGATACGCTCGATCAATCCACCATATACATCGTCAGAAATTGGTTCAGAGATACTTATTACGTCAATTTTGTGCTTGTTTCGAAGCATTGCCTTGTAAACGATGCTCTCTTCCTGGTTACGAGCAAAACGACTGAATTTCCAAACAAGGATAGCATCAAATGGAGATGGCTTGCTCTTGGCCATGGAAATCATACGCAAAAATGCAGGACGTTTCTTGACTTTCCTTCCAGAGATTCCTTTATCAACAAAAACAAACTCTTCTGGGAGATCGTATCCATGTCCGCTCGCCCATTCTTTGATCAATCTGATCTGTGCATCTGGAGACAATTCTTCTTGCATATGTGTGCTGACTCTTACATAAGCAGCTGCGATCTTTTTCATAGTAATCACCTTTTCCTTTTTATAAAATATTAAAAATTGGTACAAAAAATACACCCTTGCAGGATGCCAAGAAAAAATGATATACTTTAATTGGTTTTGTAAAGCATTTTCGTCTGTTTTTTTCTCGACAGATGCAAATGATTTCCTCAAAATGCCGTCCGGTTGCAGCTGGGCGGTATTTTTTAATTGTTGCGATGTCGCAACTTATTTAAATTTTAATTCAATTTTTACTTCATTACCTACTGTATTAAAGTCTTTGTCAGATGGAGCATCTACAAATAATTTAAGATCATTTACTTTGTCAGCTTTCCCATTCTTTAAAATAAACATCAAAGTACCTTTGTGAGAAACTTTTCCTAAATATTCTCCATCGATACTGTCACTTAACATAAGGTTTGCTTCAACTTGTTCTTTCGTATTGGTTGTGAGTTTGCCCTGATCGAAGTAGAAGTTCATAGTATCATCAGATGTGTTTTCGACCTCGACATCCATAGCAACAAGTCCAACTTCTTTGTCTTTTTTAATATCTAATGCTTGAGCCATTTCATCCGTAGTAGCAGTTAACTTAGATACTTGGATGGCTTTGATGTTGTATTTAATTGGCCCAGTTTTTCCTTTTCTGTTTAACTTTTTGTCTGTGATCACAGGGACTTTCTTTAATCCGTCCTTTTCAACGACTTCTCCAGTCTTGCTCTCATCAGTAGTAGTTTTTTCGGTAGTCTTTGCAACAGTTTTTTTAGATTCTACTTTCTTTCCGTTATCATTGCCACATGCTGTGAATGACAATGCCATAACCGCCGCTAATCCCAGTGTTAAAAATCTTTTTCTCATAAATATCCTCCTTACGTATAAAAAGTATGTTATAATGTTTCTGATATAGAATTCATATTTAACATGATAGGAGTAGCGGTTACTTATTGCAGTAAGTAGCTGCTATTTTGTTTTATAAATAAAAAAACGCTGTGCTGCACACTCTAATAACCAGGAGGTACAGCTGTGAACGTTGAAATTGAATATCGGCTCTGGAAGATCAGAACGGATAAAGGCATAAGTAGTTGGCAACTAGCAAAACTATCAGGCGTAGGAAAAACTACGATTAACGACATCGAAAACGGACGTCATGATCCAACAGTTCATACGTTGTGCCTACTTGCTGGAGCATTGGGTGTAGCTCCAGAAGATCTTTACACATGCAGATTTATACCATAATGTTCGACATGCCGAACGTATCGGCGAAAGCCCTTAAAAATACCAAAAAAAGGTATATAATTAAGAAAAACAAACAAATGATAAACAATTCTAAAGAATCTCTAAAGTTGATCATTTGGATGAAAAACTATGTTATACTATCCCTAGTTGATGAGATACACAGAGAGCCATTCGGGACGAAAAGCTCAATTTATAACCCTAAGACAAGGGATTGATTAAAAAAGAAGGAGGAGCGATACATATGTCAGAATGGTATATACAGCAGATCGTAAAGAAACTCGCTACGATTAAAGATGAAGAGTTTCTGAAAAGAATGTACGTCATCATCAATAATCACAATGAAAAGGAAGCTTAGTCTTCCTTTTTTCTTTTTGCAATTTTTTCTGCAACCGTACTAACATAATCACAAATAACTGTTTTTTCATTATCATCAAGCTCATTAAATGATGTAACTATGTCTAAAATCAAATCATGAATAGGGATGGATACATCTGATAATAGAGAAACTTCATCTCCAATAGGCAAGAACATTTCTCCTTTTCCGAACCTAAGCCAATTTTCACTTACATTAAATTCTATACATATTGAGTGTATAACAGCATTGGAAGGATTACGCAATGATAGTTCATAATTGCCAATGGTGTTTGCTTTAATACCAATACGATTACCAAAATCATTTTGAGTTAACTTTAAATATTTTCGAAGTACTTTAATACGTGAACCGATTTGTGGGGATGAAAACATATCCCCTTTACCAGATCGGAGCCATTCTTCGTTAACATTGAATTCCTTACAAATTAGAAGTATAACTGAGTCCAGAGGAATGCGATTTCCAGTTTCATAACCGGTAATGGTAGATTGTTTAAGACCAACTCTTTTACCAAATGCAGTTTGACTCATGTTTAATGCTTTGCGTAATTTCCGCAATCGTTCGTTCATTAATTCACTCCTTTTTAATGTTTACATATTACTATGGCTAATCATTATCTTTTTCTCTTTTTTTAGCTCTTTCTTCAATAGCATTACAGAAAACTTTTTTTCCATTGTCATCTAATTTATCAAATGCTTGCATTATATCCAAAATAAGATCGTAGAAAGGATTCGAGTCTTCTAATAAACGAGAAACAATTTCTGCCACCTCGTCTTCAACAGGAAGATACATATCTCCATCTCCAAACCTAAGCCAATTTTCGTTAACATTAAACTCACGACAAATTGATTCAAGCATACGATCAGTAAGGGAATTTTCACCTTTTTCGATTTTGTAAATAGCGGTTTTCCCAACACCTAGTTTTTTTCCGAAATTCTCTAGGGTAAGTGAGAGATCCTTTCTTACTATTCGAACACGTTCACCTTGTGTCATTTATTATTTCCTCCTTTCAAGTAATACAATAGCATTAAAAATAACAAAAATCAATAAAAAAGTGACTTAAAGGAACAAATATATTGACAAAGTTCCTTAAATGAAATACAATGTGATTGTAAGGAACAAGAAAGATGATATACAGAAACAAGTAAACAGGCAACAGATGGATTGATACTCCGTCCGAAACTGTATAAACCCCGTACAGTATAAAGAAAAATCCTCAAATACGTTAAGACAACGTATCCTCCCATTGATAAAAGAAATGAACAATGACGATCGGGCGGAGTATCAATCTATCTGCACCAGGAACAGAAAGAAGGTGAGGACATATAGAAAAAACATATAACGATGATGAATCAGAAAAAGATATTCAAAGATTTGTAGAGGAGTTCATTAATGAAAAAGAAAATCCAAAAGATGAGTTTGAAATTATTTTGAATGGAACAACTGGAAAAGAAATAAGATGGGCGATCTACTCTATACTTGCTAAACAAAAACAAAGGCAGGAATATCAGTCACAAAGAATATCATCTCTGCAAAGGGTTGTTATACTGCAGGGAATGGCTGTGATTGTATTGGGTCTTAGTATCATTATTTTTAAACAATGTCTACTATGACAGATGCTATTGCAACAAAATGAAAGGCAAGATGAGGATGAAATGACAGCAAAACTGACGCTCTTTATGGATGTAAGAATTATATAAGAGAAAGAAGGTGAAGAATATGAAAGAAAAAGATAAGGAGCTGTATGAAAAGACAGTGGAAGATTTAAAAAAATTAGACAGAAATACATTAGTGATGCTTAATGTGAGCATTAAGATGTTGGTTGCCAGACAGGAGATGGATGAAAACAAACCAACAACAGCAGCATAACAGACAAGCAGACAGAAATAAATTAGAGAAGGGAGGTGAGAGCATGGAAGAATACAAAGTAAGAAGATTCGTAAATGATAAAGAGGTCAGAGAACTTACACCAGAGCAGAAAAAGATGATGGCGGTGACAGTGATCAGAGCCATCGGAGCTAAAGAGAAAAAAACAGCCCGGTGAAATTCCGGGCAAGGAGGACAAGCATATAAAGAAAGGGGGTATCGGTATGTATACAGGAATCGTATTGATGATGTATATGACAGGAAGTGCAATCATCATAGGAACTTTTGGGAAAACCAAGATAGGGAAATACCTAATGAATTATATGCTGGACAAATTGACTTTATAAAAGGAGAAGAGAAATGAAAGAAGAAAATAAAAAAAGTGCCATGGAAACAGCAAATACCACGACACAATATAAAAATAAATCAAACACATTATATCACAAAGACGAGAAAAAAGAAACAGGAAAAATGATCCTGATTAAAGAAGGACTTATTTGCAATTCAGAGGATCAAGTTCAGATACTGGATTATCCAGAAGGAACGATGAGTGAGCAGATGGAAAAGCTTCGAGAAACAATTGGAGAAGAATGCGATCTAGTAGAAAGAGTCTGGCCAGTTAGATTATATGAATTAATCGGAGTATATACAGAATGTTGCAAAAGTAACGGAAGAGAAGTGAATGGAAGAGCGAGTATGTTAGTTGATGAAGAGTATTTATTCCATCCAACGGCAGAAGTGAATTCTTTAGCTTGTTTACTGTATGAAACAGATAAGCATAGACACATGATCAAGGGAAATGTGCTGATCATAGGAGAAGTAGATGGAAAAGATGGCATAGAATTTTGTGGAATCACAGAATCAGAAGCAGAAAATTTATATAACATACTGCAAAGTCTTAGAACCGCAATGTTATGGGCAGACAAAATAAAGGAGATTGCTAAAGATGAATAGAGATGTATTAGAAGAACTTGATGAATGGATTGAGATTCAAAAGAGATCTGTAGAAAGAGCAACACAAACAGCCAATGAAGCAGAGGTACTTCGTTTAACAACAGAACTGACATCTTATTTAAAAGTAAAAAAGATGATGGAAGAAAAAAGTGAAAATGAAGTAGAACATATGTTTAATTTGGATAAGAAAGTGGTGGAAACAGCTCTTTATATGGCATGTAACCAGAATAAAGAGGGTAAGCAGCGAATGGTTGAAGTTTGTAATGAAATTGCAAATGACATGTTAAACAAAGTGACACCAATGACGAATCATACAGCACCCTACATAATCGCAGCATTAAGATTTTTGGCAGACAAATTTGAAAATCAACTAGATGATGGAGCTAAGCCAATATTATGTATTGCATCTAAGGTTATGAATTCACTTGAAATGGAAACAAAAAAGGAAGATATGAATGAGATTAACAATGAAAAATCATAGATCTTGTACATACAGAGCCTCCCTGATCCGTGTAGACAATAACTGTGCAGTTGGGGATATTGTGGACAAGCTTGGAAAATATGAGGACATATGTGATGATCCGGAAAAGTTAAAGAAGATGATATAAGAAAAAAGCATCCCGGAACAGTGATCGGGATGCTTTTTCAATGCCATATATGTAGAAAAAAATCTACAGATATAGTATAGCAAATTAAAAACAGAAAAGCAAGGAAATAAGCGGTTCGAATCCGCTTTTCTAACTCGATAAAAGTATTAAGTTTAGATAAATATTAATAACTAAAGTAGACAGTACCAGGAAGGAAGATGGACCAATGCCATATTGGATAAGAACAGTGTATGCAGGTAAGTGCAAAGAGGTAAAAAAGTACTACAGCAGAAGACATAAGCCGAAAGAAAAGAGAATAAAGAGAGAAGAACCAACAAGAGAGACACAGGAGAACGTGAACATAAGAAAGCAGACAGAACAGCTTAGATGGAAATTGAACTGTAATTTCCAAGAAGGGGATATGTTCGTAACGTTCTCATACAAGAAAGAAGAACGACCAGATACATATAAAGACTTAGTGAAGCAGAAAGATAAGCTGATCAGAGATCTGAAAAGAGAGTACAAGAAACATGGAAAAGAATTGAAATATGTGTACGTGCTTGAAACTGGAGATAAAGGAGCAAGGCATATCCATATGGTCCTGGAGAGTATAGAACCAAGGTCAATAAAACGATGTTGGGATCGTGGGAGAATAAACATAAGGCTTCTTGATGGCACTGGTCAATATGGTAGGTTAGCCGCCTATCTTGTTAAAGAAAAAGGAAGAAAGAAGATGGAGAAATACGGAGGTAAGACATACTCCCCCATCAAGAAACTTGAAACAGCCGATAATAAAAAAAGAGCTGATATGGGAAAGAGATTTCTTCCGAACAGATGCAAAGAGCCAAAAAGGCTACTATATCGACAAAAGACACGATGAAGAGAACGGCGGTGTGCGTAAAGGTTACACAGTAACAGGATATCCGTTCATGGAATATATTCTTGTACAGAACACAAGAACCTGGGATGAAGACGAAGGAGGATAAAATGAGTAGAGCAAGAAGACAGCAGTATATGTTAAGAACAGAAGCAAGTGAACAGGAAGCAGTGATCACAATTTGTAAGTACATGGAGAATCGCTACCCAGAATTGAGATTACTTCATCACTGCCCAAATGGAGGTAAACGTGATCGTGTAAGTGCAGCCGTCTTAAAAAGACAGGGAGTAAAGCCAGGTGTACCTGATCTGCATCTTCCAGTGCCAAAAGGAAAGTATGCATCTTTGTATATCGAGATGAAATACGGAGATGGGAGACTATCAAAAGACCAGAAATCATTTTTAGCACAGGCAGCAGAATGTGGAAATTTTGTTGTTACGTGCTATGGACAAGAGATTGCACTCAAAGTAATTGAGGATTATTTGAATTTAAAACAACATGATGCAATGCCGATCGAGAACAATCAAGTGCTTGATAGAAATGGAGCAGTGAAAAGTGAAAGCAAGAAAATGTGATATATGCGGTAAATTCTTTTCGCCTTATTTGATCGATGTGAATCAAAGAAAAGCTGAATATTATGGAATTGCAGTAAGAATAGAGAACATTGATTGTGGTGGAAAAACAATAGATAGATATGATCTTTGCGAAGACTGTCATAGAGCATTTAAAAAATGGGTAAAAAACAACAGAGAAAATTAAGAAAACAGCCATATTAGGAGGAAAAAATCATGAGAATAATTGGAGTTGGAAATCTAAAGGGCGGTGTCGGAAAAACAACGACATCAACATCATTAGCATATCTGTTAGGACGATATGGGAAAAAGGTATTGATGGTAGATGCAGATGCACAGGGTAACGCTTCTAGGACAATGGGAGTCTATGAGCCAAACGAAAAAGGGCTTGCAGGAATCTTATTAGAGCAGCAGAGCGTAGAAGAAACAATCAGACATACAAGGTATGAGAACGTGGACATTATCCCGGCGAATATGTGGCTTATGCAGGCAAATGCTCAATTATTATACAGCATGGATAATCAGATAGATCGTATCGAAAAAATGCTTAATTCAGAAGCTATCCACAGTAGATATGATTATGTAATCTGTGATTGTGGATTATTACTGGATGTAACAGTACTGAATGTGGTTAAAGCATCAGAATTGTTGATAATTCCAGTAAAGGCAGGTGGTTATGGAATTGAAGCCATCGAAAACATGATTGAACAGGCGAAAGGAATTCATGAAGGGCAGCAGATCAAAATACTAATGACAATGAAGACCGGAAACAAGACAAATAAGGATACAGCTAAATGGTTAAGAGACACATATAAGAACAAAATGTTTCAGACAGAGATAAGAAGATCTGTAGTAGCAGAAAAGGCAGAAACAGCATTTAGACCGCTTTCAGAGATGTCAAAGAGCAGTAATGCAGCAAAGGATTATAACAACGTGCTAAAAGAGATCATGACAGAAGAAGAGTGGAACGAAGCCAAAGAGTACATTGAATCAAAGAGAAGAAATAAGAAGACTGGAAGATTCCAGAAAGTTGACTAAGAAGGGAGGGAAGAAACATGGCAGGATTTAACGTCATGGACATGCTTAATAAGACAAGCAAGGAAGGAATCGAAGAAAAGCCAAAGGCACGATTCAGAACAAAAGATATAGACATCTACAATATCTACGCCAATGAGGATAATATAAGCGACCAGATCGGCATTGACGAAAAGGCAGCAGAGATTAAGTTGCTTGGATTGTTACAGCCGTTAGAGGTTATGTATGAGCCTAATCAGAGTGGAGAAGAATATAAGCTAATTGGTGGGGAACGAAGATGGAGAGCATTAAAGAAACTTGTTGAGGAAGAAAATTTACAAGAATTTAGAGAAGCAACATGTCAGATCCGAAAACCAAAGAGCAAAAATGAAGAGATCATAGAACTCTGCATATCAAACAGTTATAGAAAAGCAACACCAGAAAAAGAACTAGAGAGAATCAAATTATTAACGGATGCCCTGAAAGATGCAAAGGCAGCAGGAGAGAAAATAATGGGTTATGACCTGGAGTCTGGAAGACTAAGAGACATAGCAGCAAAGATTCTTGGAAAGAAACCAACACAGATCGCTAACGCAATGAGTATTAATAACAATTTGATTCCTGAATTAAGAAAACTATTAGAACAACAGGAAATTAGTTTTTCCGTAGCGGTTGAGATTGCAGGGCTGACAGAAGAGGAACAGAAAGAAGTCTATAGCTGGTATCCAGATAAACTTATAACTGTTAAAACGATTAGAGAATATAAGCAACACATCCTGGAAGAGCAAAAAACAACAGAACCGGATGAGATCGAAGAAGAGACAGAGATTGAAGGGCAGATGGAATTAGAAAAAGATTTTCCAGAATATTGCCCAGAACCAGATGAAATATCAAGACAGGCAATAGAAGCATTTGCAGAGTACATGCAAGGGAGAATCCGCGGTGAAGGTGTAAAAAATGTATTTGAATTAAAAGAATACATGAAAATCCATTATAGGAACTCTGGTGGAACATTACGTGGATCAAATGGATTTAAAGGATGGTATGACTGCGGAAAAGGATTTATAACATTGTCTATTGATAATGGCGACGATGATCCTTTTCATGAGGTTGTTAAAAAGACAATTGTTAAAATGGCAGATGCAATTTGTGAACTAATCAAATTTGATAAAGAAGGACAGAAGACAGAACGTGTAGAGATTCCGCAGACCAATAAAGTAGAAGTACAGGAAACCAGATCAGACGAAAGAAGACACCGCTTAAAACTTGCAAAGATGTTTTTTGATGCAGTAGATACAGGAAAAAAATCATTTGAGTTGCGAAAGAATGATAGAAACTATCAGATCGGAGACGTTTTGGAAATGCATGAAATGGACAATGGAGAAGAGACAGGAAGAGTAACAGAAAAACAAGTGATTTATGTTCTGGAAGGTTTTAAAGGATTAGAAGAAGGTTACTGTATTTTAGGATTAGGAGAAGTGGAGGAAGTATGAACAAAGTAATACTAATGGGAAGACTGACTAGAAAGCCAGACATAAGTTGGAATGAAGAAGATTTATGTATAGCAAGGTTTACTCTAGCAGTAGATCGCAGATTTAAGCGAGAAGGGCAGCAGGGTGCAGACTTTGTTGGATGTGTGGCATTTGGTAAAGGTGCAGAACTTGTAGATAAGTGGATGGACCAGGGAACGAAGATTGCCCTGGAAGGAAGGATTCAGACAGGAAGCTATATAAAGACAGACGGAACAAAGGTGTACACGACAGAGGTTGTGGCAGAAAACATGGAATTTGCAGAAAGGATGGAAAAAGAAAAATGATTGAAGGGATAAAGAAGATCAGAGAAGCATTTAAGAGAATAACAGCAGGGCTTAAAAAAGAAGATGAAACATTTAATATGCCAACAGATCAAATGCCGGAAAAAGAAGTGATATTTGCAGACGGACAACATCCATTTCAAGTAGTACCAGAATCAATAACGAAAAAAGAAAGAATAGAGAACAGTTTGCTCATACAAGGAATTATAGGAACAAACTTATCAAAAGTGAGTGATCTTGAAATTTTTAAAGCAAATAATAAAAGAAAAATGGATGGACAGCCGTTAAGAAGAGATGTCGCAAAACGAAAGGTAAGAAAAAAGAGAAGGAGGGTGTCCGATTCGGACACAACAAATGAAATGATGCACCACTGGTAGTAACCAGATGCAATATACCACAAGTAACTATTAATAATGCATAAGAAACAAAGTCATGTATAAGCCATGAGATCTATTAGCCTGTTGCTACGGCAGCAGGCAGAAAGGAGAAACAGACAGCTTAGTTTTCTGTCCGGCCACAGTAACTATTAACAAGCCAAAAAGGAAACAGGATGTAAACATAATTTTTTCGGATTTTCCAGATATTAAAAATTTCATCGATTTATCTAGATTTAGTATTACAATTGCAAATCATAAACAACATAACAAATTATAAGATTGGACAAGGATTAAAGAACAGCGATCAAGATAATTTGTTATCACGGCCGGATAGAAAACTAAGCTGTCTGAAAACAAAACTATGCAATACACAGAAGATTTTAAAAGAGGAATTGTAAGAGCTCTTATAGCATCAGGGATGTCACGAAAAGAGTTTGCAGATAAAGCAGAAATTGGTGTTGGAACATTAAAAAGATGGGTAGAACAGTACAAAGATGAAGAAGTACCTAAAGTAGATCGTAAAAAATACAGTGAGGAATACAAAAAAAGTATAGTAAAAAATATGATCTATGACGGAATTACCTGTGAGACGATGGCAAGAGAAACAGGAATCAGCAGACAGTTGATAGAATACTGGGATAGTAAATACCGATATGAAGTAATAGATGAAGTTGAAAGAGAAACTTTGCAGAGGAAAAAGAAAAAAATCAAGAAAGCAATATCATGGCATCGGTACGGATCAAGTTCAGGAAGATATGAATAGGAGGAAGAAAATAATGGGAATAATTAGAGACAGAATAGGAAAGATTCACATGTATACGCACGGAGTAAACTTCGGAATTCCGGAGTATCTTGCAGAAAAAGGACTAGATGTAAATATAGAATATGTGGGAGATGAAACGAAAAATAGTGTACTGGCAATCGAAATATTTAAAACTAAAAAAGTAGAAAAGGAAGAAGAACACGATGGATTCAGATAAAGAAGCTTTATATGCATGGGAAAGAGATAGAATTTTTTCAGAAGACTATATCAAAGAGATTGGAGCAAAACCTAATTTTTATGACGTTGTAGATATAAAGCCAATTATTATTAAATGAAAGGAATGATACATAATGGGATATAAAGACTGTCCATGTTTTAAATGTGATTCAGAAAAACAAAGAGAAAAGCGGATAGAGTGTAGAAGAAAGTGTACACAATTTGTTGCCTGGAAGTTAAGCATGCAGGCAATCAGACAGAAAAAGAAAGAGGACAAAGACAAATATTACTCAACGACTAAAAAGAAATTTTATGAGAGAAAATTAATGAAACAAAAGTCTGGAAGAAAAGTGTGATAGATCTATGTAAAGCCTGTGCAGAAATTCTGCATGGGCATTTGCAGTATTTGCAACGATCTAAGGCAGCAGTTGTTAATCAAATTATGTGAGAGGTAGAAATATGACAGAAAAAGAAATGAATGAGAAGAAAAAGCAGTATCTAAATAGATACAAGAATGCAGTAAAAAAATATAATTCGCTCCAGGAACAAGAAGAACGGATTAGAGCAGAAATGGGACCGGGGGCAATAGAATATTCTGGTATGCCAAAAGCACATAAGAAAACAGATCTGTCAGATGAAATGGTGCGAATAGAGAGAATTTTAAACAAAATTATAAATCAAAAGAGAGAAATGCAAGAGATTCGCTTAGAGATTGAAGAAAAGATTGTAGATATTAAAGATGGTGTGCAAAGTAGGGTGTTATATCTAAGATACATAAGATTCATGAAGTGGGAAGATATTTGTGTAGAAATTGGATATAGCTGGAGACAGGTACACAGAGCACATTCCCAGGCACTTAAGAAATTGAATATTGATTAAAGATGGCACACTTTGGCATAGTATGGCACACTTTTTTTTGATATTATGTAGTATAGAAATTTAAAAAAATAGGAGAAAAACAATGATTGCATTAGAAGTTAAAGATTACTGTCAGAATTGTGTAGAATTTGATCCTGAAACAACAGTAAGCGAAAGAAGTTATTGTGGAATGACAAAAATGGAGATTGAAGCAAATACAATAGTCACATGTAGAAATGCACAGAAATGTAATCGGTTATATGAATTTATCAAAAAGGAAAACGATAAAGGAATTTAAAGTAACATATTAGAAAAAAATAGGCACCTTCGGGTGCTTTTTTAATGCAAAAAAACAAGAAATTCTTATGACAAGAAGGAAAGTGGTGAAGTGGCAGGATATGAAAACATAAGAGATGCAAATAACAATCGAACTCCGGAGGAACGCCGAGAGCTGGCAAAAAAAGCAGGCAAAGCAAGCGGTGAAGTAAGACGTAGAAAAGCAGATTTTAAAAGGACATTGAACATGCTGCTCACTGCTCCAATAGAAAACGAAGAATGGAAGCCAGTTTTAGAGTCGCTAGGTGTTGAATGTACACTAGAATCCGCTTTGTTAATGGTCCAGATCAAGGCAGCATTAGCAGGAGACACACAGGCAGCTAAATTTGTAGCACAATATTCTGGACAAAGCAGCAGAGCAGAAGAAGATGTTGAAAATAAAAAGGCAGAAACAGAACTGATCAAGGCAAGAAAAGAATCGGTCACAGGAGAAAATGAAACAGATGAGGCGTTAGATAGATTAGATCAGATACTAAAAGAGGTGCGTGATAATGCAGTTAAGCAAGAAACAGAATGAGTATATTGTAAACGCAACTCATAGATGGAATATAAAATCTGGAGCAGTTCGTTCTGGAAAATCCTATGTAGATACAGCATATGTAGTTCCGTTTAGAATCAGGGAACGTGCTGGTAAACCAGGACTTAATGTTGTATTAGGAGTATCGAAAGAATCAATAGAACGAAACGTACTCCAACCAATGCGAGAAATCTACACGGAGAAACTGATAGGACAGATTAATAACAGAAATATAGCAAGAATTTGCGGTGAAGATACCTATTGCCTTGGAGCAGAAAAGATTAGTCAGGTAGCTAAGATTCAGGGTGCAAGTATCAAATACTGCTATGGAGATGAGATTGCAAAGTGGAATAAAGAAGTATTCCAAATGCTGAAATCAAGACTGGATAAACCATATAGCTGCTTCGATGGTGCATGTAACCCAGAACATCCGACACATTGGCTAAAAGAATTTATTGATAATCAAGAATTAGATATCTATTTACAAAGATACACGATATTTGATAATCCATATCTTCCAGAAGAATTTGTTGAACAGCTATGTAAAGAGTATGAAGGTACGATTTATTATGATCGTTTAATACTTGGTTTATGGAAAAGAGCAGAAGGTTCTATTTACAAGAAGTTTGCAGATAATCCGAAAGCTTTCAGATGTGAGATAGTTGATCAGATAACAGGAGATGCACAATATAAGCAGATCAGGCAGCAGGACATTGTATCAATTGAAATAGGACTCGACTTTGGTGGAAATAAATCAGGACATTCATTTGTTGCAAGAGGATATACAGATGATTACAGACTTGTTATTGGAATCATGTCAAAACGAATTATGGCCAAAGATGAGAATGAGGATATCGATAGCAATATGCTTGATAAGTTGTTTTGTGAATTTGTGCAAGAAGTCATAGAAAAATACAGTGTGATAGATCGATACGGAAATGATGTTAGATATTGCAATGTTGAAACAGTCTATTACGACAATGCAGAAACAGTTTTAGGAAATTCGATCAGGAATGCAGTAGAGAAACGATTTCCATGGATAAGCGTAAAGAAAGCAAGAAAAGCAACGATCAATGATCGTATAAGATGCACTGTAAAGCTAATGGGTGCAGATAGATTTTTTATCACGAAAGACTGTGAATCTTTGAAAACAGCTTTTTCAGATGCTGTATGGGATAAAGACGTAAAAGACAGAGATGAAAGGCTAGACGATGGAAGTACAGATATTGATAGCCTGGATGCATTTGAATATACGATTGAAAGGGATATGAAATACCTGATTAAAGAGGTGGAAGATGTTTGATAGATTAAAAAGATTGTGGAAAGGAATTGTGAGTATGTTCAGTTATACAACATTTAAAAATATATTGGGCAAAGATGTAGCACTAACACAGGCCATGATCGATGCAATAAATGACTGGAAAAATATGCTGTCGGGGAAAGCCGATTGGTGTGAAGGTTATGTTGAATCGCTTCGATTAGAAGAAGGAATATGTCGAGAATTTGCAGATGCGGTGCTGGTAGAAATGGAGATACAGATTCTAAATAACGAACAGCTCGATAAAACATTGCAAAAGGCAGCAGTTGATCTAAACAAAAAAATGCAGAATGGATTAGCATTAGGATCTTTAGTGTTGCGGCCGCTAGGACCAGATAAATTTGAATATATTACAGCAGACAAGATGATACCGATCAGTTTCGATGATGATGGGAAACCAAACGATATGGCTTTTTTATCAGTGAAGCGTATGGGGGAAAATAATTATTACTTTAGACTAGAAAGACATTACTTCACAAACGGAAATCTGACGATTGAAAATAATTGCTATCATTCACAGAGTAGGAGCGATATTGGTCAAAGATGTGAACTTGAAAATGTTCCAGAGTGGTCAAAGATACAGCCGGGACCGATCATTTATCCAGGAATGACACAGATGGACTTTGGATATTATCAGAACCCAGTAGAAAACAAAATTGATGAAAGCGGATGTGGAGTGTCTATCTATGAATCAGCGACTAGATTGATTAGAAAGGCAGATCGACAGGCAGCACGTTTGGATTGGGAATATGAATCAGGAGAACGTGCAATTCATGTAGATGAACGTGCATTGAAGCATAGTAAAGGGAAAACGTATCTTCCTAAACTGAACAATCGGTTATATAGAGGATTAAACCTTGACGATGGAAAAGATAAAGAGCTTTATAAAGAATATTCTCCAGAGATGCGAGATGAAGCATATAAAAGAGGATTAGAAGAATGTAAGCGAGAGATTGAGTTCAATGTAGGACTTGCATACGGAGATCTGTCAGACGTTCAGAATGTCGAAAAGACAGCAACAGAGGTTCTGACATCAAAGACGAGAAAATATAACAGAGTAACAGCAATTCAGAACAATTTGGAAAAATGTCTACAAGATTTTGTTCAGGCATTGGCATTTTACAATGGATGCTATATGTCTGGAGTTGAATTTGCTTGTAAGTTTAAGGATTCTATTCTGACAGATGAAGAATCAGAAAGGCAGCAAGACCGCCAGGATGTCAGCATGGGGGCAATGAGCTTATTAGAGTACCGGATGAAATGGTACAACGAAGATGAGGAAACAGCAAGGGCAAAGTTGCCGGAACAAAATCAGGTGATGGAGTAAATGAGAAATGAATATAAAAATCAGATGGCCAACAAGATAGCAGCAAATTATATAAGTTTGGAAGAACGGATCATTCAGGACATTGTACGAAGGATCAAAAAAACTGGAGAGATAACAAGTACAGCGGACTGGCAGCTCAACAGATTAAGGATCATAGGATATTCAACGGAAGATATTGAGAAAATGCTCAAAGAAACGCTGAATAAATCGTATCCAGAAATGTTTGAGCTGTATGATAACGTGATCAATTGGGAGTATGTCAGAAACAAAGATATTTATGAACAAATAAATGCTGAATATATCCCATTTAAGGAGAATAACCATTTACTGCAAATGATTGAAGCAATTACACAGCAAGGCGTGGAAGACTTGGAAAATGTAACAAGGTCATTGGGATTTTACATAGATCAAAGAGGACAAAAGATCTTAACTCCGTTGTCACAGGTTTACACAAAGTATCTTGATAATGCGTGTTATGATATCGTATCAGGAGCATTTGATTATGGAAGCGTATTAAGACGAACAATCACACAGCTGACTAACAGTGGATTAAGAACGATAGATTATGCATCTGGACGGCATAACAGGGTAGATGTTGCAGCAAGACGTGCAGTTATGACAGGACTATCACAGATTACAGGAAAAATTACAGACTACAATGCAAAGAAGATGGGAACAGACTTTTTTGAAGTAGCATGGCATGCAGGAGCACGTCCTACGCATGCGGTGTGGCAGGGAAAAGTTTGGACAAAAGAACAACTTGTATCAGTTTGTGGACTTGGAACAGTGACAGGGTTGTTAGGTGCGAATTGCTATCATGAATATTATCCGTTTTTTCCAGGAGTATCAGAACGTAACTGGACTGATCAGTGGCTTGAAGAAAAGAATCAGGAAGAGAACGAACCTAAAGAATTTGATGGTAAACAATATACTGTCTATGAAGCAAAACAACGGCAGCGGAAGATGGAAACAGCAATGAGAGCTCAAAGGGAAAAGGTAAGAGCACTTGAAAAAGGGAAAGCTGATAGACAAGAAATCATGCTGCACAAAGCAAAGTACCAGGCACAGCTAAATGAATACACAAGATTTTCTAAAAAAATGAAACTTAGGAAGGAAAGAGAACGTATTTATTTAGACATGCAGGGAAAGGTTGCAACAAACAGCAAAAAACAAAATGCATTATTTCCTCCGGAGATGATAAAAAATGCATCAATGGATGTGAGACAGTATAAGCATTATAAAGATATCTTAGGAGATAATGCACCATCACTTGTTAAGTTTGGACAAATGAAATATAATGACAGTAAGAGATTTGAATTGTTTCAAGATTATACGAATTCTATCAAAAGTGGTATGATCTCACCGCTATCTGATTTTAAAAATTATGTTGCTCTTTATAATAAGGTCAATAGAGAAATTATAGGTAGAAGGTCATTCGATGGAATTAAGATCACTGGACAGAGAAAGCATCTTATAGAACGTGTGATTGGAACAATGTCGGATCCAAAGACGAAGAAGATACGATCAGGAGTTTCTATCGATGCGATCACAGATGCACTTGAACATCCAATTAAAATGATAGAAAAAGTCGATCATACTGGAAGAAAGAGTAAGAAGTACATAGGAAGACTGGGTACAGTTACACTCAATCCAGATACAGGAGAGCTAATTCAATGTAATCCAACGGAAGCAAGATTTAGAAAGGGGCATTAAATGGAAAAGGTAAAATTTGAGTTAAGCAATGAGCAGATTCAGTTTTTAAAAAAACATTATCCAAAAGATGATTTAATTCAAAAGGTCTTATCAACAGAAACAAAAGGAAGTTTTGAAGTTGATGAGGAACCATATATTGATTTTATGGATTATCTTGACGATGAATCTGTAGCTTGGATGGACAAAGATTATAATGCAACACCGAAATCAATTATGATTGAATCGATCAGGGATGATATTTATATTCAAACCAATTAACCACCAATGAAATCGTTGGTGGTATTTTTATACAGATTTTTAAGAAAGGAGGGAATATAGGATGAAGAAGAAAATGTTATTAGTGCTATTGGCAGCAGTTACGTGTATGTTTGTTTTTGCTGGTTGTTCTGAATCATCAAAGGTATCAAGGAATGTATCGCAGGAAGCAGACAATTTTAATGTTACTAGAAAACTAACAGTGATCAATGCCAGAACAGATACAGTCTTATTAGAACTTACAGGAACCTTTGCGTTACAGAATAATGATGATAACGAATTGGAAGTTATTATTGAGACAGCAAAGGGAAAATATCGTAAGGATTTGGTATATCTAAACGATTATACAATGTATGTTGTAGAAGATGTATCTGGAGCAGATGTAGACAAATATCATTATGAGATTAACTTCCTACCAAAGTGGGGAGCCAAGATTACTCATAAACAGTAGGAGGTGATCCAAGTTTATCTCCCGGCAGCAGGGTTAAGTTGCACATAGAACACGCAGAGAAGATCTGGGTGTTATTTTTATGTCCGAAATGACATTTAAACTAAGTGCATCTTGCGGATAGATGTTTAAACACCGCATCACTGTGGAAGCACCACATTTAAAAATAAGCGTGATAGTAGAAAGGAATATAATTATGGATTTTTTAAAAGAAGCATTAGGAGACAGATATCAGGAGTTTGCAGATCTTATCAAACAGCATAATGGAAAGGCAGAAAACAAAGACAAACAGATTAAGATTGCAAATCTTTCTACCGGGAAATATGTTGATAAGAAAAAATTTGATGATGCAGTTAGAGAAAAGGAAAAGTATGAAACTGATCTGACAGGAGCACTCGATAAGTTGAAAGGATTTGAAGGAGTAGATGTGAACGAGCTGAAAGATAAAGTACAGACATTAACATCTGATCTTGAAACAGAACGCACAAAGCATCAACAGCAGATTGCAGATCGTGACTTTTCAGATGCATTGGAAAAAGCAATCACAAAAGCTGGTGGAAAGAATGCGAAAGCGATTAAAGGAATTCTTGATATTGAAGCTCTTAAGGCATCAAAAGATCAGAGTGCAGACATTGAGGCTGCATTAAAGAAAACAAAAGAAACGGATTCCTATTTATTTGAATCTGAAGAACCAATTGACAATCCATTTGTCGGAGCAACGCATGGAAGCGGAGGAACGGACAATAATATGGCATCGATCCGTGCGGCCATGGGATTACCGACAGAGAGCAAATAGAAAAGAGGTATAAAGAATGAACACAATTGCTTTAAGAAAGCAGTATGCAACGCTGCTTGATGAAGTCTATAAATTAGCATCCTTAACATCTGTATTAGATGGACCAAATGAGTTGGTCAAAGAAGGTGCAAATGCAAATGAGATTTTAATTCCAAAGATGAGCATGCAGGGACTTGCAGATTACAATAAACAGACGGGATATGTTGCCGGAGACGTAACCTTAGAGTATGAAACAAAGAAATGTACATACGATCGAGGACGTATGTTTACTGTAGATGCAATGGATAATATTGAATCTGCTGGTATCGCTTTTGGAAGACTGTCTGGAGAGTTCTTAAGAACAAAAGTAGTACCAGAGTTAGATGCTTACAGATTTGCAGCTTATGCAGCAGCAACAGAGAATAAGGTAGCTAAGACTATTACAACAGGAAAAGATGCTATTGCAGCAATCCGAACAGGAAAAACGGCAGTAGAAGAAGCAGAAGCAAATCCAGAAACATGCTATTTGTTTATTAATCCAACGCTTGCCGGAGTGATTGATGACTTAGATACAACAGCATCAAGGAAAGTAATGGACGGATGGGCAGGAATTGTAAAGGTCCCAAGTAACAGATTTTATGACTCTGTTACATTGACAAGCGGTGGAGCTGGGGGATTCGAAAAAGCAGGAGAAGCGAAAGCAATTAACTTCTTGATCGTGCCAAAAGAGGCTGTGATCCAGTACCAGAAACATACGGTATCTAAGATTATTACACCAGAAGTCAATCAGAATGCAGATGCATGGAAGTTTGGATATCGAACAGTAGGTATTGCAGAAACAAAGGATAACAAAAAATCCGCGATCTATGCTCATACAGTGGCAGCAGAATAGGAGGGATGGTATGGTTGAGTACGAATTTTATACGAATAATTTTGGCGGAACATCCATACCAGAGTCCGCCTGGATGCGGTTGAGTATAAAAGCAGAGACAAAATTAAAGAAGTACACATTTAACCGGATTGATGAGCTTGACAATGTGATGAAATGTGCAATCTGTGACATGTCTGAATGTTTATTAGACTATGAAAGCAGAGAAGGAAAAACATCTGAAAACACAGATGGTTATTCAGTAAGTTACGACACAGCGAAGTCATGTGAATCAAAATTGTATCAAATCGCAAGTGATTATTTGCTTAATACTGGTCTTATGGACATGGAGGTGGATCATGATCACAAATGCATCTGCGACACTATATTCTAGGATTTACAACGCAGATGAGCGAATGGATGAATGGAAGAGGACACTGATAGAAAAGGTCTGGTGGCATGAATCCGAAGCATCATCAATCACATCCGAAGGTCTGAAAAGAGCAGATACTTTTGTAATCAGAATACCAGATACTACGATCAGCATAAAAAAAGATGATTATCTTGTAAAAGGAATCTGTGATATTGATATAACAACAGCTAAGGACCTAAAAGGAACAGAATGCTGTAAAGTAACATATGCAAATTACAACACATATGGAGCTAATCAACACATAAAGGTAGGTGGTGTGTAAATGGCACAAAAAAGAAATATTGTGATCAAAACACCAAGAGGCAGTATTTACACAGTAAAAACAGCAAATGGATCCGTGACAGCTAAGATGGAATGGAATCATGGATTTTCTGGACAAAAGAGTGCAAGCTTTGGAGAAGCCCAGGAGTTTGTCGATTCAGAATGTATCAGAAGGATGAATCCGGAGACACCGAGGCTGTCAGGAGCTTTGATTAAGTCTGCGACACTGGGAACAGTGATCGGATCAGGAGAGATCAACCAGATCACGCCATATGCACGCAGGCAGTATTACGAGCATAAAGAAAAATCGCGTTGGTTCGAACGTATGAAGAACAGGCATAGAGACAGCATCTTGAAAGGGGCACAGAAATATGCAGGAGGCTAATATCATAGATTCTATCCGATCGTTCATATTAACCTGTCCGTTCCTGGATAACTACAGAGTAAACGTGGATCACTTGTCGGAAGATATGAGCTATTCTGTCGATCCGCTTCCGTGCGATCCGGTACTGCAAAAATACGTTGATGGTGGCAAAAAGAAACAGTTTCAATTTGCTTTTACCAGCAAGGAGCAGTATGACGAAGATGCAAGGATCAATATTGAAAACAGTGGATTCTATCAGGCGTTTGAGGAATGGATGGAGCAGCAGACGGATAAAGGAGAGATGCCGGAACTCAAAAATGAGAAACAGCATCCATATGAATTACAAACACTAAACAGCGGCTATCTGTATGATGCAGAGGGTGAACATGCCCAGTATCGTATAGAATGCCGCCTTCTTTATATACAGGAGGTATAAGACAAATGGAAAAGGCTAAATTAGTAAGACGTAGCCAGAGGGTTGCGTTCTATGGTGTTCCAGTTAGTGATGGTGAAGTTACAACGTACAACAGAATGGAACACTTTACAACGTTAACAGATGGAAAGAACCCGATCACATACGAAAGACACTACGTGGACAAAGACAGTCAGGATTCTGACGTAACAGGATACGGAACAACTTTAGAATATGGATTCGATCATCATAAAAATGATCCAGTTCTTGCGGATCTTGCAAAAGTTCAGGATGATGAACTGACCGGAGAAATGAGAGATATCGTTGTGGTTGATTTGTTCGATAAGGGAGAAACAACGAAAGATGATGAGTTTGTAGCACGAAAGAGAACATATTCCATTCTTCCAGACAGTTCTGGAGATGGAACGGATGCATTACAGTATTCAGGAAGCTTTTCTGTGAAGGATGATATCGTAAAGGGATATGCGAAAGTATCTGCAGACGGAAAGACTTGTACATTCAGCGAGACAGCTACACCCTAATGTAGCTGTCGTTGAACAGGCAGCAGAAGTAGAAGATGAAGACAAAAAGGAGATTGAGCCATGAGCCAGAATGATAAGAACGAAAGAATTTGGAAGATCAACGGTCTTGAATTAGAATTAGATCTGGAAGATGCAGACGTGTTTGAAAAAACGATGAAAACATTTGAACAGATGGATGAAGATGGAAGAAACATTGATAAAACAGGAAAAATGCCAGAATTTATCAAGAGATACTGCGAGATTTATTACAATGCATTTGATCGTATTTTCGGAGAAGGTACAGGAGAAAAAATCTTTAGTGGAAAGAAAAATATGAGAAATTGTGACGAAGTTTGGGATTCATTCCTTGGATTTATGCAGGTAGCAGTTAAAAAAGCAAATGCAAGAAGATTACAGTTAAGCGGTAAATATATGCCAAACAGAGATCAGAACAGAGATCAGAACAGGGAGCAGAGAAGGAAGAAAAGGAAAAAGAATTTTAACACATATAATGGTGGTAAAAACCGATGAATCCCTTATACGAGCCGTTTCCTGATTATGTGATTGTAAATGAAAAGAAGGTCAGAATTGTAACAGATTTTCGTGAGTATATAAAACTCATGGATCTGCTGAAGGATGAAGAGGTTGAGGAAGTAGAGAAGAAGCGATTGCTTGCATGTTGGTTTCTTGATGATCCCGGTCCTGACTTTGAGGAATGTTTACAAGCACTGACGGATTTTGTAATAAATTACAAGGAAACGAAAGCATCAGAGGGAGAGGAAGATAACAACGAAGAAGATACAAAACATAACCAAGTAATCTCATACAATCAGGACGCACCATATATCATATCCGGATTTTTGGAGTGTTATGGTATCGATCTGACAGAAATACCATATATGCACTGGTGGAAGTTCCAGATGCTGATCGATGGAATGAATGAGGAATGTGAGCTAAAGAAAAGAATGGGTTATAGAAGTATTGATCTTAACCAGATAAAAGATAAAGAAGAAAGAGAAAGGATCAGGAAGATTCAAAAGCAGATAGCGATCATTGACTATGAGGTAACAAGTGAGGAGATCGGAGATGCTTTTGGAAATATGATGTTTTAATGATTATGAAGATAAAAGAGATCCCATTTGAAAGAAAATGGTACTCATGCCCACATTGCGGTGCACATTTACTGATCTATGACAACACAGCTCAAAGCAATAATGTGTTCTTGAAGTGTAAGAAATGTGGGAACGAGGTAGAAATAAAAATTAAAAATTAGTGCATAAGTGAGCCATTGAGCCGTGCATATTCGAAAGGAGAATATACATGGGTTACGATGGCTCTTTAAAATTTGATACAAAAATTGATGAATCCGGATTTAATGCCGGAGTGTCAAAGATAAGCAGTGCTGCAAAGAAAGGTCTTGCTATAACAGCAGGAGCAGTTGTTGGTGTGGGTGCTGCCTTGGGTGCTATGACAAAACAATCATTAGATTCTGTATCAAAACTAGAACAGAATGTTGGTGGTGTTGAGACTTTATTTAAGAAAAGTTCTAAAACAGTCATAGCTAATGCAAACAAAGCTTATAAGACTGCTGGAATGTCCGCAAATGAGTATATGCAGAATGTAACAAGTTTCTCTGCATCATTATTACAGAGCTGTGCAAAGAATACTGATAAAGCGGCAAAAGTAGCTGATATGGCTATGATTGATATGTCTGATAATGCGAATAAGATGGGAACCAATATGGTGGATATCCAAAACGCTTATCAGGGATTTGCAAAGCAGAACTATACAATGTTGGATAACTTAAAACTTGGATATGGCGGAACCAAGACAGAAATGGAAAGATTGCTTGCAGATGCATCAAAGATATCAGGTGTTAAGTATGATATCAACAATCTTGCAGATGTATATAATGCGATCCATGTCATTCAAAAAGAGTTAGGTATTACAGGAACGACATCTAAGGAAGCAGCAACAACAATTGAGGGATCAATGAACAGTGCAAAGGCTGCATATGATAATTTCTTAAATGGTTCAGGATCAGCGGAAGAACTTGCAGATTCCATAGCAGTAATGATGGAGAACATCGGAAAGAATCTTGGAGAGATCATTCCACGTTTGGCAGCTACAATCCCAGAACTTTTTAGTACATTATGGGATGATATGAAAAGTGAGATGCAACAAGGTGTTCAGGTTGGAGCCGAAATGATCACCAACATTCTCTTAGGTATAACAGAAGGGATACCTGATTTCTTATCTGTAGGTGGTCAGGTTATTATGTCGTTGGCAGGTTCAATAAGTTCTGCATCACCTCAACTTATTACGGCAGCAGGGACGGCGATACTTGCACTTGGATCTGGAATCATGCAAGCATTACCACAGATGATCAGTTATGGGGTGCAGATCATAACGCAGATAGGGAACGCAATATCACAAGCAGCACCAGAACTTATACCTAAAGCGATGGAAGCATTAGCTCAATTTGCTCTTGGCTTGATTTCTGCATTGCCACAGTTGATCACTGTCGGAATCCAGATGATCACTTCATTAGCACAGGGATTGATCAATTCGATTCCTTTATTGATTGAGTACGTGCCACAGATCATCAATTCATTCTGTGCCGCAATAGACACAGGATTGCTACAATTGATCGCCGCAGGTGTAAAAATCATTGCGAATCTTGTGATTGGAATTGTTCAGGCAATTCCGCAGTTAATTGCTGCTTTACCGCAAATCGTTTTGGCAATTATAAATGTTTTTACTCATGTAAATTTATTTAGTGCTGGTAAGGCAATGATCACAAATCTAAAAAATGGAATTGTGAGTGCAAAAGGTAATGCAGTAAAAGTATTTAGTGATTTGACACAAAGCCTATGGAAGAAAATTACAACGACCAATTGGCTTAGTGCAGGAGGAAACATAGTATCCAAGATTGCTTCTGGAATTTCTATGTTTGTTAGCAAGGCAGCGTTAAATGCTCAAATTCTTGCCAGAGTGATAATGCAGAACATTACAAAAATAAATTGGCTAGATGTAGGTGCAAAAGTAGTAAGGAAGATAGCATCCGGATTATTAAGCTTAGCTGGAAAGATGGGAAGTACAGCAAAAAGCTTAGGAATGCGTGCTGTTACTGCATTTAGAGGAATTAGCTGGGGAAGTGTTGGATCAAACATCGTAAAAGGTATTATTGGTGGTATTGGTGCGATGGCCGGGTCTCTGGTAAGCAAAATGCAGGGACTTGCAAGTAGTGCTTTAAGTGCAGCTAAGAAAGCATTAGGAATAAAATCTCCATCACGTGTGTTCAAGAAACAGGTAGGTAAGCACATTGTAACTGGTATCATATCAGGAGTTAACGCAGAGCAGAAGAACCTTAAGAAGACAATGGAAAAGCTCTGTGATTCAGCTGTATCATCTGCCAAGAAAGCATCTGCAAAAGGAAACTTTGAAGATATCGGTAAAACATTTAAAGATGGATTAGAATCTGCGATCGATACGCAAGTTTCAAAAGCAACAACATCCGGAAAGAATTTGATTAATAAAGAGATTAAATCTGGAAAGAATAAAGAAACAGCAAAATACGATAAGCAGATCAAGAGCTTAAATAAGAAGATTAAAAAAGCCAAGAAAGATAAGAAAAGTACAAAAGCATTAGAAAAACAGCTTGCCCAGGTTAAAAAGAAGAAAAAAGCGATCACAGATTCTTATACAAATCTAGGGAAAGCAATGATCACTGCATATAGCAATGCATTAAAGCAGCAGGGCGAGAAGATTATATCACAGGCAGAAAAGCAGATTGAAGAATTGTCCAAAGAGTATCAGGAAAAATATGACGATCTGATCCAGAAACGCAGTGATATGATTTCTAAGTTAAGAAGCACAGGATCATTGTACGATCTGGATGGGAACTTGGAAGCGATAAAGAATTATCAGAATAGGATCAAAGCATTAAAGAATAAAATCCCAGATTCTTTGATGGAACAGATCCTTGGCATGGATGTTGCAAACGCAAACGACTACATGGAATACTTGCAATCTTTAAGCACAAAAGATTTTAAAGAGTATATAAGCAAGTGGAACGAGATTTATAATGGATCTGATACGTTTGGAAAATCGTTCTTTAAGGACGATATAAACAATCTTGGAGAAGAATATAAGACAGCACTCACAGAGAAGCTAAACAGCTTAAAGCAGCAGTTGAATCAGATCGGTCAAAATTCCATGAAGGGATTTATTTCAGGAATGAAATCCCAGACGAAGGGAATGACCAAAGCCGTAAATTCTATGTGTGATCAGCTCATAAAGAGCATGAAGAAGAAATTAAAGATTAAATCTCCATCCAGAATAGTGAGAGATAAAATTGGAAAATATCTTCCTTTAGGACTAGCAGCAGCGTTTACTAAGTACATGCCAGAAGCAACGAGCAAAATGGGAAAAGATATAGATGTCTCACTTGCAGCAATGCGTAAGAAAGTAGAATCCGTAGAATATCCAAAGCCGGATACACCAAATTATAACGGACCAGGAGGAAGCAAACCTGTTGTGATCGTGCAGGATAATAAACCAGTTGAAGTGAACGCAGAGATTCATACAACGGTTGATCTTGACGGGAAGACTGTTGGGAAGCAAATAACACCATACGTGAACAGAAATCTTGGAGAAGAACAGACAAGAGCAGAAAGGAGAAATTGATAATGTTCGATGTAAAAATAGGCGATTACAGTATGTATGAAGATTTTGGATTGAGGGCGTTATCAATTGATCCAGGATCTGCCGAAGTAGATGAGAAATTTAAGGAAATACCAGGGCGTAACGGAGACTTAGATCTTACGGATGCCCTCACAGGGTTTCCGGTGTATAAAAATGCAAGCATGAAACTGACATTTGATTTTAAAGATGGCAGTTATGATCTATGGTTAGCACGTGCAAGTGAGTTGCAAAATAAGTTGCATGGCAAACGTATGAAAGTGGTGCTTGGAAATGATTCATTTTACTATGAAGGTAGAATTTTTGTTAGTACAGAAAAGATAAATAAGCACTACAGTAGCGTTGAGATTACAATAAATCGTGATCCTTATAAGTTAGAACTAAATTCATCATTAGAGGATTGGTTATGGGATGAATTTAATTTTGAAACAGGAATCATAAGAGAATATGGAAATCTACAGGTAAATGGAACGTTAGAGCTCGTTATACCAGGAAGAGCAATGAGAGTGATACCGGTCTTTGAGTGCAGCGAAGAAATGACAGTAAGTTATAATGGCACAACGTATAATCTGCTAAAAGGAAAAAGTCAGTCTCCAGATCTGCTATTAGGAGAAGGAGATAATGTTCTTGTATTCAAAGGAAATGGAATAATTTCGGTAGATTATCGTGGAGGTAGCTTGTAGCATGTATAAAGTTAAAATTGGAGATAAATATTTGTATCATCCATGGGATAAAACACGGCAGATCGCTGATCCTAAGCTTGATACAGAGCTAAATAAAAATGGATCATTCTCATTTGTAATCTATTCAGATAATCAGTTTTATGATTCATTTAGAAAATTAAAAACAGTGATCAAAATAATTGATTTTGATACACAAGGGAATGAGAAAGAGATATTTTGTTCTCGTGTGTTAAATGAAGAGATTGATTTTGAAGGAGAGAAAACAATAACCTGTGAAGGAAATATGGCATATCTACTCGATTCTGTCCAACGTCCATACAAAGGAGAATATACACCAGAGCAACTCTTTAGGCTATATATTGAAAATCACAATGGACAGGTGGAAGAAGAAAAACAATTTAAAGTTGGAAACATAACAGTAACCGGAGAAAAAACAAAATATGATGAAAGTGATTATAAAGATACAAGAACAGCGATCGCCGAAAAATTAATAAATGTATATGCCGGATATATCAGAACAAGAAAAGAAGAAGATGGATATTACATAGATTATTTACAAGAATATGATGATGCAGAAGGGCAGCCTGTTTCGTTTGGCAAAAACATATTAGACATTACACAATATATAAAAGCGGATGATATAAAAACATGTATTATCCCACTTGGAGCTACAAACAGTGCAACAGGAAAGCCAATAACGATTGCAAGTGTAAACAATGATGTAGATTATATTTATGATCAGGTAGCAGTTGAAAATTTTGGAAAAATCTTTGGAACAGTGTCATATTCAGATTTAGAAAGTCCATTGCAGTTATTGGAAAAGGCAAAAGAAGATATAAAGGATCTGGTTAATTTGTCGATCACAATAGAATTAACAGCCATAGATTTAAAAGATCTGGGATACGATGTTAAGAAAATAGATATAGGAGACAAGATTCCAGTTATATCCAAGCAACATGGAATAAATTCATACATGCAGGTAAGTAAGATAAGCAAGAATTTAAAGGTGGTGGATGATTGCAAGGTAACATTGGGATCAACGTTGAAAACGTTAGTAGAAAATCAAAACACGTACAATAGTGGGATAAAAAATGTCGAAGCGACAGCAAACGGAGTAGTAGTAAAGGCAGCAGTTGCAGAAAAAAACGCAACAGATGCAGCTGATGAAGCAAAAAATGCAACAAAAACAGCAGAAGAAATAAAAGAAAGTATTGGGAACAGAACAGTAGGCAGTAGGTATGGAAACATCCCTTATATATCAAATGAGGGGACAATGCAAGTAGGGAAAACAATAGAATTTCATTCAACCGACAACTATCCGGAAACAGACGGAAAGCTATATGTCGAGAATGGAATTTTATATTTTGCAGATAAAACAGGAACAGTAAAACAAGTACAGATGATGCAGGAGGGAATATGAAGATAGAAGAACTATTGAACAATGTCTTACATAAAATCTATGGAAAAGAAGTCCGACAAAGCTTTGTTGATGCGATTAGGCAATGCTACAAAGATGCGACAGGGCATCCTGACTCGGTTGCTGCGGTTATAAAAGAAAACAAGGAAATGCAAGAGCACTTGGATAATACGCCATACACGACTGTAGAAGAAGGGGAGTCAGCAGATCTTCCAGTGCATACGATTAACGACGATGAGATTGGTGTGGCTTCAACGTGGAGCAGTGAAAAGATCAATGGAAAAATTCAGGAGGTTTTTCAAAATGCCAGTAACGGAAAAAATAAACTTGCCACCGCTATTGGCAATGGAGCAACGGCAGATATGACTTGGGAGCAGTTAGCAAGTAAAGTATTGCATGTTAATTATCAGAAAAAAAGTGGTGAAAATGGAGTGTATTTTGACAAGGCCTTTAACACTGTGCTACTGTGGGCAGTTGCTGGAGTAAATTATGGAGAGGATAGAACAGGATGTATTATTGCAAATGGTCTTGCGGACGGTAACGATAAAATCAACATAATGCCAGCGGATAGTGACAGTGATACGTCTTATAGTCTCGTGAATAATGGAAATCAACTTTTTGCTCAAACACGTCCCGCGAATGAGACTCATAATACTTGCTATTACTACTGTTATCAGATTGGATATAACTAGGAGGGAGAACGATAATGGGAAAGAATGGAATACTAAAAAACAAAGCAGGTGAACAGATTTTTCCGGCAACGACAGCTGATCAGGTAGCTTGGAATGATCGTATGAATCTTAAGCAAGCAATATCGGAAAAACTGGGAGCCCCATATGCTGCAAGTACTGTATCTAGCATGACAGATCGGACAAGAATCTACGTCTATACAGGAGATGAATCTGGATACACGAAAGGAAACTGGTATTACTGGAATGGCAGTTCCTGGGTGTCTGGTGGAGTTTATAACAGTGTGGCAGTGGAAACAGATAAGACGTTAACTGTAGCAGGCAAGGCAGCAGATGGAGAAGTGGTTGGACAAGAAATTGGTTCACTAAAGGAATCTATATCTGATTTACAAGGGTCTGGTAGCGGATTAAATAATGCTGCAAAAAATATTTTGCTAAATATTTTGAAAAATGCGATCTACACTACGGATCAAGTAAACAATATCAATGAATTAGGAAAAGCATTAGCCGGAGATGTCTATAGTATAACTAACAATCTTACACATTGTACATCTTCGAATACAGAGTTGAGTGTGGCAAAAGGAAATAGTTATACAACAACTATTATTGCTGATTCTAAATATGTAATTGATAGCTGTAGAGTAACAATGAAAGGGATTGATATTACAGATAGTGTTTATTCAAATGGGAAAATAACGATAAATAGTGTGACTGGAAATGTAGTAATAACAGTCGTTGCAGAAAAAGGAACAGATAATTTAATCAAAAAATCTCAATGTACAAGTGGTAATTTAGGAAATGGTGCTAGTGCAGATGGTTCAACAGCTTTTATCACACCATTCATAGAAGTCGAACCAAGTACAGTGTATAAACATAATATAACAACAACTTTGTCGGATGGAAGTAAAGCGTACAATCAATATTTTGAGCTCTATGATGCAAATAAAACACGACTCAATACAACTCAAATAAATACGGGTGGTGCTGCGTATGAAAGCATTACAGAGTACACTAATAATGCGTCAACACATTATATTCGTATCTTATTTAATGCAGATCATAAAAATCCTTATTTTGGAAAGAGTGGTGAATTTTAATGTTATTATACGATGGAAATGGAAACCAAATAACTGTTGGATTGGATGATAAATCTGTTACTCCAATTAAAACAAATTTTATAGACGAGGATGTTGCGAATTTATTTGATAACGCTGAATTTTTAGGCAATAAACGATGGGCTGATAATAGGTGGTATGACGATACGGAAGTGGTAGCTTATGAAATTCCTATAAACGGAATTGGTACATATTACACTAATATTATGGCTAGAACATCTAACTATAACGATACAACAAAAGGACGCTTATTAGTATTAGATGCTGAGAAAAACATATTAGACAATGTAAATTTATTACCAACTGTACTAACTGGTCATGATAGCACAGGGATTGGCATTTACGATACAAAAGGAATATTTGAAATTACAAATGAATCAGCGAAATATTTAAGATTGTGCAAAACTAGCACAATGATGCCAGAAAATCCGAATATAAATACTGAGGGATATGATTTTTTAGAAGTAGAAAAACATTTTCTAAAATTAACAGATAACTATGATATTACACGACTTGCTAAACAGTTGAGTACTGGAATCATGAAGAATATTGACAATAGCATTGATTCAAAAATATTAGAACAGGTTGGTAAACCTAACAATCTATATGGTCGTAGAGTGTATATGATCGGAGATTCTAATATGGATAATTGGAACAGTGCGAATAGAGAACTATTTGAGAATCGTTATGGATGTACTGTTACATCATTTGCTTCTTATGGTGCTACTTTCGAAGTAACAGAGGAAGAAGATAATACCACAACAGCTAGACATTCGGCTATTGGTCAATGGAATCTATTGTTACAGAAAGAACCTATTGGTCAAGAAACATTGATGTTACCAGAGGATATCGCTATATTTTTTATGATGGGAACAAATTGTAGTAACAAAGGTACAACAACAGATAGAGATAATGTAAATATTCAAACAGCACTGGGCGCTATGGAATGGTTATTCACACAAGTTTCTTATTATTGTCGAGGTGATATTCCAGTTGGAGTTATTCTTCCGGTTCAAAGCGGTGTAGGACATGAAAATATAATCTGGTCAGCAGAAAGACACGGTTTTCCATATATTGATATAGAAAAGCATTGTAGACAGATTCAAGATAATGTAAATGGATCAATTAAGTCGGAATCTTTTATTGTAACAGGAAACCATATTGCAACGCATGGGTGGAAGCACTTTAGGAGAATCGTTCATAACTGGATGGCATATCAAGTATAACAAAAAACTCCTAGAAGGCAGTTTCTAGGAGTTGATATATTTGCTTACAGATTTATACCAAATAGAATATGAATCCGGTGTCAAATGCAAGCCATCGTTTGTGTACTTATTAGGAAGATAACTGTTTTGCTCATAAGCAGAATATAAATCAATAAATTGCAGATTATGTTTTTGGGATAATTTTTTTAGAAAATTGTTAAAGGAACGTATTTTGGAGTTACTACAGTAAGGATTCTTTACGTTTGCTGTAGGTAAAACAGAACAAACAAATATTTTAGTATTCGGAACTGTCTTTTTACATTCGTTTATTAACATAGAATATTGATATTTGCAAGTTTTTAAATTTCTACAAGCAAGAGAATTGACTCCGCAAGCAATAAAAACCTTGGAAGGATGAAGAGAAGACACAGTACTGATTCTTGAACGAACATTAACGATTCTATCTCCGTAACATCCTAGATTACATACAGATGTATTTGGAAAAGCTTTTTGAAAATTTCCGTTTGCAGTCAATGAATCTCCAATAAATACAATATCAGATTTTACATTTAATTGCTTTAAACAATTTTCCCACGAATTATAGGAGTCGGTTTTAATAGGTGATTCAAACTTTATACCTATTTTGTAAGCTATACGATTTGCATATCCAGATGAAAATAATACAAATATTAATGAAACAAATAAAAGCAATGAAAGTAGTTTAAAAAATAATGAATTGTTAGATACTTTTTTCAAAACAAACCTCCTAAATGAACATATCTTAATGTTTATAAGTATAAAACAAACAAAAAAATTGTAAAGTACTATTTCAATAGATAAAATTAATTTGGTTAACTAAAGCAGGCTATAGTTAACTAAAAAAGACAGACATTTTTGTCTGAAATGAGTCAAAGATTACACATTCAATGCAGGTGTTACAGAACTATTAAACGTGTCTAAAAGAACAGTAAAATAGGCAGTCTTGTAACAATTAAATGGTAAAATGTAGTTAGAAACTAAATAAAGAAGGAGCTAAACTCCCGACTACCAATCAAAAAGTTCAGCTCCAAAACACGGTACCCAAAGGTACGAGCACATTATAACATAAACTCTTTCCTTTGGGTAGAGCAAAGGAGAATGTTTATGAGAGAACAGTTTGTAACTACCTTTATGACCACACTAAGCGACAAGATCGATGATGATTCTCTGAAAATTGTGTTTAAACAATTGACGATCTTTGTTAATAACTATGAGATCAAGAAACGTGAGACATCATTGACGTTGTATGAGGGATATCTTCCAGAGTGCTATCAGGTTTACTTTGTAACAAGAAAAATCGAGGGATTGAGTCTGAAAACATTAAACTTATATGATTTATATTTGAAAGACTTCTTCCTAGCAATGAACAAAGATATTAAGAAAATCACAACAAATGACATTAGGGTATATCTGTATAAAGTTCAGCAACAAAGAAAACTTAGCAATAGAACACTGGACAGCAGAAGAGCAGCAATCCATGCTTTTTTAGAATGGGCGGCCAATGAAGAGTACATAGACAGAAATCCGTGCAGGAATATAAAACGTATCAAATACGAACGCAAGAAGAAAAAGCCATTAACTCCGCTTGAAATGGAACAATTAAGAAATGCATGCGAAACAGTGAGAGACAAAGCGTTGGTGGAGTTTTTCTACAGCACTGGTTGCCGTGTCACAGAGTGCGAAAGAATGAATCTTGATGATGTTGACTTCTTGAAAAAAGAAGTGCATCTGTTTGGAAAAGGAGATAAACATAGAACTTCTTTCCTAAATGCGAAAGCAGAACTTGCATTGAAAAATTACCTGGAAACAAGAACTCTTGATGATCCAGCATTGTTTGTAGGAGAAAGAAAGCCATATAATCGTTTAAAAAAGGCTGCAATTGAAAAGAGATTCCGACAACTTGGAGAGAAAGCAGGTATAAAAAGAAGAGTACATCCGCACTTGATCCGCCACACATCGGCTACAGATGCGAGGGACCATGGTATGCCGATAGAAGAGGTTAAGGAGTTCCTAGGTCATTCTAGTATTGCAACAACTTTAGAGTATGCAGACGTAACAGAAGCAGCAACAAAAAGCAGTCACAAACGCTGCATAATATAAAAAAAGCAAAAAGGACGTTCAAGGCGAACGTCCTTTTTGTACAAAGGATACATCAGTGCATAGGGAGTATATTATGCACTGTATGAAAAAGTATGAAAAAAAGTTTTATTGGAAAACTTTATGGAAATTATAACAAAAACTGGAAACAAAGTCAAGAAAAAGGAGAAAATATGGAAATACGTGCAAGACCTTCATAGGGTCTTATTTTTATGCAGCAAAATAATAATTTTCTAATCAAAGAAAGGAAAGTGAGGGAAATGAAGAAAATGGAACAGGTAAATAATATTAAAATCATGTTTACGGCAGTAGTTGCTTTTTTATCATCGTTACTTGGAGTGTTAGCAGTACCGGTATATTTGATGGTTCTATGTAACATCGTTGACTATATCACAGGACTGATTGCGAGCAAATACAGAGATGAAGATATAAATTCTTATAAATCAATTCGAGGAATTTTCAAAAAAGTGTGCATGTGGTTGCTTGTAGTTGTTGGAGCAATCGTGGACCAGTTGCTTTTGTACGCATCTAATATGATGGGAATTGCATTACCATTTACATTTTTGGTTGCGTGCATTGTGGCAGTTTGGATTGACTGTAATGAAATTATTTCTATCCTTGAAAATATTAAAGATGCAGGAGGAAAGATTCCGACATTTTTAGAACCACTTGTAAAAAACATTCGTTCGCAGGTAGAACATAAAGTAACAGTAGAAGATCAGGAGGAAGAATAATGGCAACGTATAACATTCATGGTGGACATAATCCAAGTGGCAAGATCGCATGTGGAGCATCAGATCTTTTAGATGAGTCTAAGGAAGATAGAAAAATTACAAAAGCAATTATTAAATATCTGAAAAAAGCAGGAGCAAAAACGTATGACTGTACAGTTAGTAATGGAACCAGCCAGAGCGATGTGCTTAAAAAGATTTGTGCAAAATGCAATCAGCATTCTGTAACACTTGATGGATCGGTGCATCTTAACAGTGGCCGCAATGACCACAAAGCAGACGGGAAACTTGGCGGCTTTGAGGTATGGGCAACAACATTTACTGGAGTAAAAAAAGAAGTTGCACAGAGAGCGGTAGCGAAAATGAAAGAATTAGGATTTACACCACATGGAGATCCGTATAAAACTACATCAAATTTATATTATCTGAATCACACAAAAGCGAAAGCATTGCTGTTTGAAATCTGCTTTGTCGATGATAAGGACGATTATCTTCTATACAAAACAATTAGTGCAGATAAGATTGGAAAAGCTATTGCAGAAGCGATTGTAGGGCATGATATTAAGACAAGTGTAACTGCAAAGGTGGCAGCAGTATTTAAGACAGGTGCAGCTGTTAAAATTGTCGGGAATGCAGAGTACGGAGGTTCTGCAAAAGGCAAGAAAATTTCTAGTCAGTATCTGAATAAGAAGTATACAGTAACAAAAGTTCAGACAAACAATGGACAGCAGGAGGCGTTGATCAAACAATTAAATAGTTGGGTTCCAACAAAGTACCTGGAACTGGTAAAATAAAAGGGGGTACTTTCCTGTTCTAAAACAGGGTACTTTCTTGTTGTAAAAGGGGGTACTATTTGCAAAAAAAGGGGGTACTTTCTGTATAAAAACCGGAAAACAGAAAAGTACCCCCTTTTAGCAGTTTATATGAACATAAAAAGCACGTATTTATGCCATTTCTAAAGGATTTATTTAAGAAAACTGAATCGAAATAGGGAAGACATGGGTTGAGAATAGCACTGTTTCAATGTTAAAGAAAAAAACTTTGTCGCACTTACAGTAAGGTCATCCATTCGGGACAAGAAACCTTCTTTCCATCACAATACTGCGTAAGGATCGGCTGTCTTACATTCGGTCTGGACAGATAATCTGCAAAAATCTCATCAACGATCGTATTAATAGAATCATAAGTTGTCTTTCCAGGAATAAACTTGTGGTCATAAGCTGTAGAAGATGTAATCGTAAAGTCATGCCCTTTATTTCTATACCATTCAGTATATACTCTATTCAAAGTAAATGACATGATCGCAAGAATATTTGCTTCAAGAGTTGCACGAGGCCAGGTAGAATAAATTTCGCAGGCAGCAACATTTTTGATGTAATCTTTATAACGCACATAATAATTCTGTGCAGTCTTATCACCAACAGAACCATCATGAACAATAATGTATTCTGGAATTACAACTCGGCTTAAGACGATCTCACCAGTTTCATTAACAGGCTTAATTTCAGATTCCGCAATTTTCGGTGGATAATTGCCCCACAGAGTGTGAGGACCGATCACAATAGGATTTTCTTCTGTAGAAATACTGGTTTCTTCAGGAATCAAGGAAACAGATTGAAGACCTTGGACACCAGAGAGAATCTGTGCACCAGAGATCGTGACGGATTCATAATCCTTGGAACGGATTCTTAAATTATATTCAGAATAAGGCTGGTTTTCTCCTGGTGACATACTGTATTCGATTGGTGGTGCCGGAAGATCAATAACAGGAGTCTGGCCATTTTCATCTGTATTTACTGTTTCAAGAACAGAGTCAGGATCGCCAGTGTAAGAAATTTCAATCGAAGCATCAGGAATGGGAACTGATCCGATGCTTGAAGTTACCTGTATTTTTAAACGGCCTTGATCGACAAGATTTTTATTTTGTATTTCTGGCATAAAAATATCCTCGGAATATCTTTTACTCTCAATATATGAAAAAATATGATATAATGTGCAAAGGTGGTGTAAAATGAACACCATAACATATGTTTGCTAGATAAATAAATCAGCAAGGAGGCAGCAGGAGAATGGCAAAGAAAGAACCAAAAACAAACGCAATGAGAATGCTTGAGAGAGCGAAGATTCCATTTGAAGTACATCGTTATGAGTGCAAAGAATTTATCGATGGAATTACGATCGCTGATATGTTAAATGAACCATATGAAAGAGTGTTTAAAACTCTGGTAACAGAAGGAAAAAGCGGAGGATATTTTGTATTTGTAGTTCCAATCGATAAGGAACTTGATCTTAAGAAAGCTGCAAAGGCAGCGGGGGAGAAATCTGTTGAGATGATCCATGTAAAAGATATCAATAAGATCACAGGATATATTCGTGGAGGCTGTACAGCAATTGGCATGAAGAAAGATTATCCAACAGTTCTTGATGCAAGTGCAAATGATCAGGAGAAGATCATTGTAAGTGGTGGAAAGAATGGAATTCAGATTGAGCTTACGACACAGGATTATCTTAAGGCATGCAAAGGAAAGACTGCTGATATTACTTTATAGAAGGGAGAGTATAAGATGATTGATGAGATTTTAAAATACAATCAGGAATTTGTAAAAGAGAAAAAATATGAACAGTATAAGACAAGTAAGTACCCTGATAAGAAGATTGCGATTCTTACTTGTATGGATACAAGACTTACTGAACTTTTACCAGCAGCACTTGGAATTAAAAATGGTGATGTCAAGATCATTAAGAATGCAGGAGGAGTTGTAAGTCATGCATTCGGAAGTGTGGTACGAAGTATTTTAGTCGGTATATTTGAGCTAGGCATTGAGGAAGTCATGGTGATCGGACATACAGACTGTGGAGTACAGCATATCAACAGTGAGATGATGATCGGACATATGATGGAGCGCGGAATCGATGAGGAGAAGATTGAGCTGATCCGTCACTGTGGAGTTGATTTTGATACATGGTTAGAAGGTTTTGACTGTGTAGAAAGTTCTGTAAGAGATTCTGTGGAAATGCTTCGAAAACACCCACTGATTCCAAAAGATGTAAAGATTTCAGGATACGTTATGGATTCAGTAACAGGTGAATTAAAAGTAGTCGAACCATAAATCGAAACGAAAGAGGGATAAGTATGAAAAAGATATGGAAAGTTCTGATCCTTTGTGTGATGCTTAGTATTTTTTGTGTGGGGTGCAAAGATGATGAAGTGATCACACAGGATAAGAAAGCAGGAGAGAAGACAACAGAGAAGCGGACAGAGATCATTAAGCAGAAGACAACACAGAAAGCGTCTCAGAAGACGACACAAAATAAGAAAGAGACAACAACACTGCCCAAAGAGGAAAAACGTATAAAGATCGCAATTGACGCAGGACATCAAAAGAAACAGATGAGTGAACAGGAAGCGATCGGACCAGGTGCTGACAAGACAAAGCCAATGGTATCTTCAGGAACGGAAGGAGTCGTTACGAAGAGAACAGAATATCAGGTAAATTTAGAAGTGTCATTAAAGCTTAAGAGTGAATTGATCGCCAGAGGATATGATGTTTATATGATCAGAGAGTCTAATGATGTATCATTAAGCAACAAAAAAAGAGCTTTGATGGCAAATGAAAGTGGTGCTGGTATTTTACTTAGGATCCATTGCAATAGTGCAGATTCACAGTCAGCAAATGGAGCTTTAACAATGAGTCCTACTTCATCCAATCCTTATTGCAAGGTAATTGCAGCAGACAGTCAGAGATTATCTGAATGTGTAGTTAGTACTTTGTGCCGCAGAACAGGTGCTAAAAATCGTGGGGTAACACAGACAGATGAGATGACAGGGATCAACTGGAGTAAGATTCCTGTAACAATCGTAGAGATGGGATTTATGTCAAATCCAGACGAAGATCAGAAGTTATCAGATCGTCATTATCAGACAATGCTTGCAGAAGGAATTGCAGATGGAGTTGACAGATATTACCAAAGAGGAGGAGAGAAAAATGCAGAAAAATGAAAAACAGGTAATTGCAGTACTTGCTGCAGCTATCGCAGTCGTAGCGGTTATTCTAATTGCCATGTTGGTCACAAGCAGAGATACAACAGACAATGAAAGCGCCAGTACATCATTGAAAAATGCCGTACAGGAAGAAACAAATAACAAGAAAAATAATGAAGGAAAAGATGTTGGGGATGGGAACGTGGCTGATTCAACAGACGACAACACAACAGAAGCACAAACAACAACGGAAGCATCTGATAGTGATACAAAGTCAGCAAGTGAGATCATGGATGCCGATGATGGATATGTTTTTCCAGATGCAGATACAGAATATATCAGCAAATCTGACATAAAGAAATTATCTGACAGCGAACTTCAATATGCAGTGAATGAAATCTATGCAAGACATGGATTAAAATTTACGAAAAAGGTTAATAAAGAACGTTTTGAAAAGAAAGCATGGTATAACGGTACTGTGGATGATCAGGACAGTATTTCTTTGAATAAATACGAGAAGAAAAATGTAGATACAATGGCAGCAGAATTGAAGAAACGTGGACTTAGATAAAAAAGAGAAGGGAGAAGAGAAAATATGTTTTGCCCAAAGTGTGGAAGTGAAGTAAAAGATGGAGATATGTTCTGCGGAGAATGCGGAATGAGAATGGAACCGTTGGAGTCAGAAAATCAGCAGACAGAAAGCCAGAAGACAGCAGACCAGAATGAAACACAAAAATCAAGACCAGTACAGCCGAATCAAGCACCAAATAAAGCACCGGCAAAGAGCGGAGGATTATTTAAAGGATTTAGCAGCAAAGCCAAGAAGATCGTCATTGCTGAAGTTGCAGTATTAGTCGTTCTGATCGCAGCGTTTTTTTATATGGGAAACAGCAAAAGCAGTCCAGAGGCAGCAGCGAATCAGTTTGTAAAAGATTATAATAATAAGAAATGGTCAAATATCTATGATAAGTTTAATTTGTCAGAAGATACATTTATCAATGAAGAAGCATTTGAAAAGACAATGGATCAGAATGAGACAAAGACTTTATCAACACCAACTGGTGGTTATGTGAATTATGGAACTTATGCCGGACAATATGTATATCAGGCAAAGAAAGGTTCTGATGAAGTTGAGATTCATATCTCAAAATCAGCAAAGAAGAATTTCCTGTTTTTTGATAAATATGAAGTAACAAGTGCTACAGATACAGGATTGGCAACAGAAAGCGTAAAATTATTTACAATGCCAGGTGTTACTTTAAAAATCGATGGAATTGCAGCAAAGGTTCCAGAAGATACATCAGAAAATACATATAACGTAACAATGTTTGCAGGAAAACATAAGCTTACATTTTCAGGAGCGGATGGTCTATTTGATCAGGACAGCTATACGTTCAATACAAATGATGACAATCCATTGAATGTCGTGCAGTATTCAGGAACAGCAAAAACGGAAGCTGCAAAAGCGTTAAAGAGTTATATGCCGGAGATTACAGAAGCTAAGATCAAAGACAAAGGAAATGCAGGTATTACATCTTATTTTACATCAACAGAAGCCGCAGAAAATTATGGAGTCAGATTATGTGATTCTATTTGGTATTATGGAAGTGATGCAAAATCACTTGGAAGTGTAAAATTAACAAAATGTCAGGCAACAAGTTCGGATTCATCTTATAACACGGTTGCAGATGGTGTATTTGTTGCAGTCAGTGGTTCAAGAGATTATAAATATAAAATATGGGATAGATATGAGACACAGACATTGAAGATCAGTGGTGTAGCTAGAATGATCAGGAAAAATGGAAAATGGCTGATCGATACGGCTTCATATTACTAAAGAGAAGAGAGGAGAATATTATGGCAAACTTTTGTACAAAATGTGGAAGAAAATTAATTAACGGACAGCCTTGTATCTGTACACAGCAGAATGCAGAAGATACACAGGAAAATGCATATCAGTCAGAAACTGCACAGGCAGAAAGCCAGCAGACACAGCAGCAGTATACAAACTATGAAGAAATCAATTATGAAGGCCCAGCATCTGAACAAAATCAGAGTGATGTAGCAGCCATGACAAAGAATTTCTTTACACAAGCATTAGAGATGATCAAACATCCAAGCACAGGTTTTGCATCTTCTGTCGCAGATGAAAACAGTAAAAACGGGCTGATTCTTATGGGAATTCAGGCACTTTTAGCAGGATTATATTTGTATGTATTTGTTCAGAAAATCGTTTCAACAGCGTTGAATGGTGTAAGCTCTTTTTTAGGAGTGTCAAGATATGTGGGACAGACACCATCTTTTGGACAGTTTTTTGGATATGGAGTTATTTTGTCAATTGTCGTATCTCTGATTATTTCAGGTGTTATTCTCGGACTTATGAATGCAATGGGTCATGCAAAGATCAACTGGTTTCAGGCATGCCAGATTGTTGGAATGAGATCTCTAGGATCAATTTTAGCATTGATTCTTGCAATTTTAGGATTACTGCTTGGAATGTACCAGTTTGCAGTTTTGATCGTACTGGTTGGAAGCGTACTGACATTCATTTATAGTATGGTGGCAATGATGAGTTATCCTGGTGTAAATAAGAATGCAGTTGCTTACATCGCATTGATCGTTGAGATCGTAGGAGCAATTGTAGCATATTTCATTATGAAAGAATTTGTATTCTCTGCATTAGGAAGTGCAGCAGGGTCAGCAACTAATTTCTTAAGTAATATCTTATAGGAGACACAAAGATGATACCAAAAGACCCAGTTATGTTACTAAGTTATATTAACACCCAGTTAAGGGATTTTTATGATTCCTTTGAGGACCTGTGTAAAGCACTTGATCTTGATGAAAATGAGATAAAACAGAAACTTTCATCCATTGGATATGAGTATAATGATTCATTAAATCAGTTTAAGTAAGAGACTGGCTGAATCAATCAAAATATGGTAAAATTCTTTATAAAGGAGAAGCATATTTATGGAATTGATTCGGTTAGAAAATGTAAAGAAAATATATAAGACAGGAGAGGTGATCACCAAAGCCGTAGACGGGATTGATTTTACGGTGAATAAGGGTGAGTTTGCCTTGATCATTGGCGCCAGTGGTGCAGGAAAGACTACCGTATTGAATATTTTAGGTGGTATGGATACTGCAACCAGTGGCGCTGTTTTTGTAGATGGAAAAGATATCTCCAAATGGAATAAAAAACAGCTGACAGGGTATCGTAGAGACGATATCGGATTTGTTTTTCAGTTTTATAATCTGGTTCCGAATCTGACTGCAACAGAGAATGTGGAATTAGCACTTCAGATCAGCAAAGATCCACTGGATGCAGAAGAAGTACTGAAAGATGTAGGACTTGGACACAGACTGAATAACTTTCCGGCACAGTTATCTGGAGGAGAACAGCAGAGAGTATCCATTGCGCGTGCGCTTGCGAAGAATCCCAAGATACTTCTTTGTGATGAGCCGACAGGAGCACTTGATTATCAGACAGGAAAATCCATTTTAAAATTACTTCAGGATACTTGTCATAAGAAAGGTAAAACAGTTGTAGTTATTACACATAACCTTGCAATTGCACCAATGGCAGACCGTGTGATCGAGATGAAAAATGGAAAGATCAGTAACATTACGATAAATGACAATCCACAGCTGGTGGAAACGATTGAATGGTAGAAAGAATGGCAGGGAAGTGCGTATGAAAAAGACAGCATTACACAAAGATATATACAGAACGATCACAGGTACGCTTCCAAGATTTCTGTCCATCTTTTTTATTGTGGTACTTGGGGTTGCATTTTATGCAGGTATCCGTGTAACACAGAAAGATATGCATATCACAGCAGACCATCAGTTTGATGATTCGAAACTTATGGACGTGAAAGTGATGGGAACTTTGGGAATATCGAAGGAGAATCTGGAATCGATAAAGAAGCTTCCGAAAACAGCGGATATCGAAGGCGGTCATTCTACAGATGTTATATCAAAGAAGCAGGGAAGTGACGACGAACACGCAGTGAAAGTCGTGGCAGAGACGAAGAAATTAAACCAGATTACGATCGTACAAGGAAAGCTCCCGAAGAAGTCAGGGGAATGCCTTGTGGATGAATGGTATGCGACTCAGAATGGATTAAAAATTGGAGATATTTTGGAGTTATCTTCAGGAACAGAGGATGATCTTAAAGATACCTTAAATGATACGACATATAAGATCACAGCTATTGGAAGATCAGCAGAATATCTGTCAAGATCAAGAGGAAGCACAACAATTGGAACTGGAACATTATCTGGATTTATCATTGTTAAGCAATCAGAATTTTCCTCTGACATTTATACAGAAGTTTATCTTACAGCAAAGGGTGCCAAATCAGAAAGAGCATACAGCGATGCATATAAGGATAAAGTAAAAGAGTTAGAAGATCAGCTGAAAGACATTTCCAAGGACGAGAATAAGAAGCGTTTAAGTTCTGTTTGGAAAGAAGCCTTTGATAAGATTTCCAAGAAAGAAAAGACATTTAAAAAAGAACGTAAAAAAGTCTTAAATAAACTAGATAAGGCAGATAAGGAGCTGAAAGATTCAAGACAAAAGATCAATGATTCCAAATCTGAATTAGAACAAAGCAAGAAAAAACTTGCAAGTGCAAAATCACAGATTCAGACAGCGAAAGCACAGTATCAGTCAGGAATCAAACAGATCAGCAGTGCAAGAAAACAGTTAAAGACACAGAAACAGACAATCAAAACAAAAAGCAGCCAGCTTGACACACAGGAAGCTAAAATAAAAGAACAGGAACAGCAGTTAGAGAAAAAAGAACAACAGATCAATCAGGCGTTACAGGCAGGAGCGATCACAGAGCAGGAAGCACAGGCTTCTATGATACAGATCAATGCAGGAAAGCAACAGATAAAGACAGCAAAGGCACAGATCACTTCTGGAAAAAAACAGTTAAAAGCAGCACAGACAAAGATTGTAAATGCAGAAAGAACACTGAATCAGAAAAGCAGTCAGTTAAAGACAGCTAAACAGACAATAGAGTCAAATGAAGCAAAATTAGTAACAGCACAAAAGCAAATTGGTTCAGGAGCAGCCAAGATCAAAGAAGCAGAAAGAAAGCTTGATGATGGAGAGAAGAAGTTAAAGAAGTCAAGAAAGAAAGCCGAGAAGAAATTAAAAGATGCCGAGAATAAGATCAAAGATGCTAAAGAAGATGTAAAGAATATCAAACAAGGCAAATGGTATATTTTGAATCGTGAAAAGATGCAGTCTTATGTTGAATACGGACAGGAAGCAGACAGAATTGCAGCACTTGGACAGGTTGTTCCAGTTATTTTTTTCTTAGTGGCAGCGTTGGTAAGTTTAACGGCAATGACACGTATGGTTGAGGAACAAAGAACACAGATCGGAATGATGAAAGCTCTCGGGTACAGTGGATTTCATATTGCAATGAAATATGTCAGTTATGCGTTGGCAGCAACACTTACAGGAAGTATTCTTGGGGCAGTGATCGGTGAAAAGCTTCTTCCGTGGATCATTATCAATGCCTATAAGATGATGTATACGGGGCTTGGAGATGTGTATACACCATTGGAAACAGAATATTCAGTTATGGCAACAGGACTTGCTGTCGGGGTTGTTGTATTCGCAGTGCTATCTGCATGTTACAAAGAATTAAAAGAGAAGCCAGCACAGCTGATGCGTCCTGTGGCACCGAAAGAAGGAAAACGAATCCTGTTAGAACGGATTCCATTTGTATGGAAACGGTTAAGCTTTATCTGGAAAGCAACGATGCGAAATCTGTTCCGTTATAAGAAACGATTCTTTATGACGATCTTTGGAATTGGCGGCTGTATGGCGTTGTTGCTATTGGGATTTGGAATTAAAGATTCGATTTCAGCAATTTCAAAGAATCAGTACGGAGAGATCATCACCTATGATTTTTCTATCACATACAAAGATGGAATAAAAAAAGCTAAGAAAGAAGAATTCGTAAACTGGACGAAAAAACAAGATTACATGACAGATTTAATGGAAGTTAGTGAATCTGCGGTAACGATCCGTGCAAATGGTGAAAAACAAGATGCAACGATGATCCTCCCAATGTCAAAAGACGATTTTAACGGATATATTACATTACAGGATAGAAAGAGTAAGACCAAATATAAGTTAGATGATGAAGGAATCATTCTGACAGAGAAAGCAGCATCACTACTCGGTGTGAGCAAAGGAGATACGATAACGATCAAGAAATCAGGTGATCGAAGCATTAAGGCAAAAATCAGTCAGATCACAGAAAATTATCTGCAACACAAAGTATACATGACACCGAAATTATATGCCAGATTGTATCACAAAAAAGCAGAGTCAACAGGTATATATTGTATCGAAAAGAATATATCTAAGAAAAAGAAGCAGGAAAATGGAAAGAAGATTCTTGCAAAAGATGAGGCTTCAGCACTTCATTTTTCATCTGATGACGCAAAGACGATGGAAGATATGGTAAATAATCTAAATATTGTTGTTGTTGTATTAATCGTATCAGCAGGATTACTTGCATTTGTGGTATTATATAACTTGAATAATATCAATATTTCAGAGCGAAGAATGGAACTCGCAACGATCAAAGTGCTAGGATTTTATGATGGAGAAGTCGGCGCTTATGTTTATCGTGAGAATATTTTGTTGACGATCTTAGGAACGATCGCAGGAATTATTTTGGGGATTCTTTTACACAAATATGTAATCTTCACAACGGAAGTTGACTTGATCATGTTTGGAAGACAGATTTATCTTCCAAGCTATGTTTACAGTATTTTACTAACAATTGCTTTTTCGATTCTCGTAAACTTCTTTATGTATTTCCAACTAAAGAAGATTGATATGGTAGAATCATTGAAAAGCACAGAGTGACAGAAAGGAAAAGAGACTATGAAAATGA
>UMII01050621.1_pt1 | contig 59444 bp, 104 predicted proteins | sample 1965731 | NCBI WGS metagenome assembly UMII01 (sample SAMEA4836118, study PRJEB28245) | human gut metagenome | biome: gut microbiome; material: fecal sample | place: Denmark | collected 2008
GCGAACGTGACCGCATTCGAGATGACGAGGTGCGGGCAGAGTTTGCAGCTTGTTTTGCAAGCCATAGTGTTTTCCTCCTAAAAAATCAGGGGCAGAGGTGTCTTACCCCTGCCCCGATAGTTCACCCGGTGTTATCGGGGAGTGTGTTGGTTAGCAGCAGCCGCAGCAGTTCACGCCCACGTTGGGATTTGCCACCTGATAAGCGGGAATCGGACGAGGATTGACCCGGTTCAGGATGGTATCGGTCTGCTGGGACATCACGGTGGTCAGAAGCGCATTCTGCCGATCCTGAGAAGCGGCGAACTTCAGGTTCTGGTTCTCAGCGGTCAGAGTTGCAATCTTGTCCTGCGTGAAGTAGTCCATCATGCTGCGGAAGTTGGCGTTGCAGTTGTCCACGATGGCGCGGGCATTGTCTGCGATGGCCTGCCGGGTGGCACAGTCTTCCGTTGCGATGGTGTACTTCAGGTCGCCGATCAGCTGCTTGTTCTCGCAGCAGCAAGATGCCAGCTGCGTGGCAAGAGCGGTCTGACCCGCCTGCCGTGCGTTGCCTTCCTGCATGATAGCAAGGCTGATGGCATTGTCGCCGTTGGACACGCTGCGTTCCAGGCCGTTCACCAGCTGTGCGTTCTGGTAGCCAAGCTGACAGATGGCACTGTTCACGCCTGCAAAGCCGTTCGCGATGTTGGTGTTGACGCCGTTGATCTGCGCCAGCTGGTCATACCCCAGAGAGCAGATACCGCTCTGGATGCCCGCCAGAGAGCGGGAGGTATCCTGCTGATAAAAGCCCTCAGACAGAGCCGCGCGGGTGTCGTTGCCGCCCTGCCCGGTTGCGCCAGTGCCGACCAGATAGGGGATGTAGCTCGCCATACCGTTGTCGCTGCCGTTGCGCCCGTTGCCGTAGTTGCCCCAGCCGAAGATGATAGCGAGGATAATAACAGCCCAAAGACCCTCGTTGCCGAAGAATCCGCCGTTGTTATTGCCGCCGTCCTGCCCAGCCAGATAGCCAGTTGCAAAATCGTCCATAACAAAACTCCTTTCAGTTTTGCGTATGCTATCCCACCGCCGTATGCGATGGGCGAAGCCAAACAAATGCGGTTTTTGTCAAGTCCGCAAAACTGAGAAGCGTTTCGCTTAGAGGGATGCTTATTTTAGGATTGTTAAGTCAGCTTGGAGGGTTTTCTTTTTCGTCTTTTGGGTCATCCCAATTTTTGCTGGCAGCACCGAAAATGAAGCCAAGCATTAAAGGAACCCATATTTTGTCATCGCCACACAGATTGTTGATGTCAAAATCTTTTTCGGAATGGCTGTTTTCAAAATCATCCATTGCAAAGTCTCCTCACTTCGGAAGCGTCAAATTCAGGACGCTTGCCAGCTGGTTCAGGTCGATGCCACGCTCTTTGGCGAGGTTCTGCGCCATCGTTCGGAGTTGCGCTTCGTTTTTGCCCTGAATCAGGTTCAAGCCCTGCATGATAGGAGCATTCTGCCCGCTTAACTGCTGGATAAGACCCATCGGGTTTTGTCCGGCACGAGCCAGATTTGCAAGCTGCATGATAGGGCTGTGAGTAATCATATCAAACGGAGAGGACATCGCTTATTCTCCTTTCTTCGCTGCGGCAGTGGGTTTAGAAAAGCTCTTCTGCCACTTTTCCAGTTCATCCAGACGGTGGACGAGGGTGTTGTACTGCTCAATAGGCACATACTGCTGTGTCGGTGCAGCGGTCTGCTGTGCCTGTTGTGCTTGCATCTGCCGCCATGCTTCCGGGCTGTAAAACTCCTGCACATAGGATTCGCAGGTGTCTGGGTTAAGCCGCTTGCAGTAGATCACGCCGCTGCGCAAGTCTGGGCAGTAGGTCGGTCTGCCATACAGGTCTGAAGGTATTGCCAAAAATTCTTCCCTGCTGGAAACAGGTCTGCCGAGCAGCCAACCGCCATCTTGTGCCGACTGCTGAACAGGCTGCTGCCCATTCATCGGCTGCGGACGCTGCGGTTGTGCCTGTTGCATCTGCGTGTTGGGCAGGGAAGTGGCAAGCCCTACCGTGCCCATGCCGCCGTAAGGATTGACAGGCTGCTGCGGAACGTAAGGTGCTCCGGGTGCCGGATAATAGCTCATAAAACATCCCTCCTTGTGCATCCAGTGTACCGCATCAGCAAAAAGTGAAGGACAACGAAGGTACAACGAAGGACAAAAAAAGAAAAGCGCCCACATGGAAAAATCCGCATGAGCGCTTGAAAAATTGTATATAAACAAAAATACCCCCGATGCTCCACACGGAACACCGGGGGTTTGTGCCGCCAAAACGGCGAAATCTAAAATCAAGAGCGGAACCGCCCACAGGCAATGCCGCTCTCTACAAAGGCCGTAGCCTTTCAAATCATAAATCGTATGGCGTATAATGCAAAGACGCATATACCGATAAAACCACGCCTATAAATGCACTATGCCAAAACGGAAGGACGGCTTTTAGAACGCTTGATGTCGCTCCAAAAATAATCAGAGCGAACAAAGCACGGGACAAAAAGTGATATATTTTATTTGCCATAATTCATATAAAATCGTTTCCCGCATAGTACGCACTGTGAGTAGGCGGGCGGGAGACTAAATTTCGTAAGCTGTGCGCTTGTGCTGACAGAAATCTTTAGGCCAGACCACACCAGCAATTCATTAGGCGAATTGTCTGTAAATATTATACCACAATCCGTGCAAAAAGAAAAGCGGCAGACCCGAAAGCCTGCCGCTTTGTTTTGCCAAGAATCAAGCTTCAGAAAAAAACATAAGATTACGAGTATCTGTAGCAATTCCAAACTTCGTCGGATTTATTGTAAGCATCGTCTGGACACATCCCAATTTTCAAGGCCAATTGATTTGATGCCACATTATCTTTTCGAGCTATCCACAACAGTGGTTTATTATCAAAATCAGATCTATGAGCTGTATACCATTTAATTGCCGATTGTGCAAGATTCAAAGCGTATCCATGTCCTCGATAGTTTTTATCATTTCTTGTTGCAACCGCTACATCTATATATGAACATTCTTCAAATAGGTCAAAAAACGCAACAGGAGTGTCGTCACTGATTTTTAAGAATCTTTTTATAACATATTCTCCTGCTGTAATTGTTAGATATTCATCGTTGTAAACACCAAGCATCCGCTGTTCCTCTGAAGATAGTGTTTTAACGATGTTATCTACAAGTGGTTTTGTTTTTGCTGTGACTTTTGCTCTTTGTTTATAAATATTATTTTTGTTCGTCATAAAACCCTAATTCTTCAGAAATTACGCTTCACTCCTTCCAAATAGAATTTATGAAGCATTTTTTCGTATTCACATCTACACTGTGGGCACAAATCCGAGACAACACCCTCGCCTTTCAAGCTCCATTTTTTATCATCAGGAACGTAATAACTTGTGACATTGTTTGGAAATTCATAATTCAAAGGCACTTAGGTCGTACAAATAGTATATTGCACATCCAGCATTTTATCAATGCCTTTCAGCCGGTAGCCTATCGCCGTCCGACTGTAATGCGTCTGTGCTGCAATGTCCGGCAGCGGAAGCCGCTCAACGTACCGCAGTAAGGCTATCTTACGGTCTACCCTCCCAAGCGGTGCGCTTTTGATGGCGGCGGTCATCTGCTGTCGGTCAAGCCCTCGCAGCGCAGGGGGCAGCACCACGCGAGCCGCCGCCACAGACAGCACCGAGCCAAAAAGGCTGCGGCAGCTGTCCGGCGTTGCGCACCATATTGCCAATGACGGCGAAACGGTGACAAAACGTCACCAGTTTGTTGACATTGCCGAGATGGTATGTTTTCGTAAGGCCACGAAAACGTGCGCAGACCATTTTCGTGATGTCACGAAATTGCTCTTGTGCGGCGAACATCCCGGTGACGTCACCGAGATGACGGTATGTAGTGCTTGCCATGATATCACTCCTTATTGTGAACAATGAGATAACGAATTGCGGAAATTTTGACGATAACGCTATCATTCGGGTTGTTTTGTTGCACACCGCTGAACGCAACGTATTCGCCATTTAGCCACAAAATATTTCCTTCCAACCGCATGAGCCATTTTCCGCTGCCATCGAAATCAGCGGCATGATTATCCAAGTCGATTTCGAGGTAAAAGCCATCGTTCTGTTTTGCAAAGTATTTTTGCAGAACAGAAGTGATTTCTTTCGTACTCATGTTTTCGGAATCGGCAATGACTTTGATGTAGTGATAATGAAACATTTTTTTGTCTCCTTACTCCTTGCTATCCAAAACGGTTACTGCGTACACGCGGAGGCTTTCCAACTTTTCGATAACGACACTATAAGTTGCTTCCGTCGCGATGTGTGCGATGCGCTCCAGCTCGTTGCTCTCTTTTGATGCAGCGATAATTTCATCCGCAGATACGCGTTTCATGGATTCAATCAAATCGAGCAAATCTTCGACATTTACTGCATTCATATCATCGTTCCTTGCTTAGTGCCGCTTTCATGTAGCTCATAAATTACCCCTTGTTGATGGTAGGCTTCTTTTCTGCAAGTGCCTTTTTCATCATTCTGACGGCTTTTTCGATCACACTGTCCAGCACTTCATCGGTGATGAAAGGCTTCAGCCAGTCCGGCAGTGCGCCCCGCAGCGCGGCAAAGACCTGCGCCTTTTTCTTTGCGCCCTGACCGCTGCCCATGATGCTGTCCTCGGCGATGGTCACAAGCTCCAGTGCCCACTGCTTGACGTACTGCTTGTAGCCCAGCCGGATGGCACCAACGGCCAGCGCGGCAAAGCCGATGAACATCAGTACCAGTGCGATGGGTGCGGGGATAAAGTTAAACATTGCTTCCATGATTTGTTACTCCTTTCAGCAGGTAGTTGTTAATATCGGATTTGCTTTTTTGCATACCTTCGCGGTTGTTGCCGGACAACTGCGAATCCAAAAGATTTTGTACTCCAACGAGTACGAGACGCATTTCTTCATCGAGCCCGTCAAAGCGGCGCAGGTCTCTTGCAAGGGCCTGTGCGTGCTGAAGCTGTCCCTGTTCCAGCACGCCAAGTCTTTTTTCAAGCGTATCCATTCGCTTGTTCTGCGCATCGTCGGGGGCCTGTGCCTTTTTGATGTACTTGTGGATGATGTCCAGCACCTTGTCGATGGTGATGGTTGCGGCGCACAGGCTGCCCAGAATGCCCAGCACCCACAGTAAAGCTTCTTTTTCGGTCATTTACCCTCCCGGAGACGGGTCAGACCCTTCTTGCTGATGATACCCGCATAGTCCTTGTATGCGTGGGACATGTCCACGTTGGTGACTTTGCCCGGAATGGCATCCACAACGCCCGGGATATGCGCCTTGCTGGTGTACTGCCACATGCCAAAGGGCCAGCCGGGAGCGGGCTTCTTCGTGCGGTAGGCAGCCAGCCACACATCGTAGGGCTTCAGCGCCGCGCCGCCCATGTACAGGAAGGTGTTGCCGAACCACAGGCCGGTGTAGAGCAGAGCATACACGCCCCAGCTTTCCACCGTGCTCAGCATGTAGGCCGTCAGGTCGGTCAGCGCGGCCTTGCCAAGCGGCTTCTGCACTTCGTCCTCGATGTCCACGGCCACCGGCAGCTCAAAGCTCCGGCCGGTGAGCAGCTTCTTGAAGTACGCCAGCTCCCTGTCGGCCTGCTCCCGGTTGACCGCCTTGAAGTAGCCATACACGCCGCAGGGGATGCCCAGCCGCTTGCACTCGCTGTAATTGCGGGAAAACTGCGGGTCAGTGTAGGGCGCACTGGGTCTGCCCGTTGCGCTGTTGCCCATGGCGCGAATTATTACACCGTCCACTTTCCCGCTTGCCTTGACCTTCTCCCAGTCGATCGTGCCCTGATACCGGGACACGTCCATGATTTCAGCCATAGCGTCCTCCTTACTGCGTAATTTCCTCAAAGCCGCTCTTGATAAGAATTGCCTTGACCTTCTCCTTCAGCAGGCGGGGGCAGCGCTCATACAGCGCCTTTGCATCCTCCATAGTCTCAGCAGACATAATCTCCTGTGCCCACAACATTGCCATCATAAATACCATCCTTTCTAATTTTTGCGTAATTTTATGCATAAACAATCTCGCTCATTTCAAGCAAGCATTGCTTGAGCATCTCGCTTTCTTTTTTCAGTGTCTTGTTTTCTTCCTGCAGCGCCGCCACCGTTTCCGGTAGCTTCTCCCGGGCTTCCTGCTTTTTGCGCGCCTCTTCCTGCGCAGCCAGCTCTTCGGCGGTGTAGCGGATGTACTTCTGGATTGGCACCTGTTCCACCCATTCCTCCTGTGCCTGTACTCCGGGGCGGTCAACGATCTTCTGCACGTCCTTGCCACCGTTCGGATACTCGGTCACGGTCTCCCAGTGCCACTGCTCCTCCACGCCCTCTACGGCGGGGTGGGTGACTTCTTCAGTGTCGTCCACCAGATACCCAAGGGTCAGGTCGGGGTTTTCCACGACCGCGCCGGTCTCGTCAATGATCTTCATGGTTCAAAACCTCCTTTCTCATGCCACGCGCTTCCAGATGTGCACATAGTAGGCGGCGGGCTGCACGGTATAGCTGCGGCCGTAGATAGGATTCGAGCGAGAAGCATCAAAGTAAACATCATACGTCGAACCTGAATCACCCCTGTAGCCACCCCAAGAAGTATTGATTTCTACGAATTTTAAAGCTCCCGATGATTTCAAAGACGCTTTTGAACCACGGAATGGGGAGGAATCTGCGTTTGCTTCTCTTAAGCTGCCCGTGATGTTCGGCAGTCCAGCCTCCACGGTGGTGCCCGCTGTGTAGCCTGTGCCAGCACCCATCAGTACCCGGTTCTGTGCAATCTCCTGCCAGCTGCCGCCGAACAGAGCGGCGGGGCTGGTAGTGCTGACTGTTTGAAAAATACTGCCCACGGGGTAAGCCGCCAAAGCGCTGTCCGCAGAAAGTGTTCCGTCCGCATCGACCGTCAGACCGCTGCCCACCTTCACGCCGCCCAGCGTGGTGGCGGTGGCAATAGGGAGCTTGATGCCTTTCAGCGCATCGCCAACAGCCTTTGCGTCAGCCGGAGCACCCTCGACGCTTAGCGTCTTGTCGGTGCTCACGATGGCCGCAGCCCTGTCCGCTTCAGCTTTAGCAGAAGCGGCAGAGCTTCCCGCACTCTTTGCGTCTGCGGATGCTGACTGTGCGCTTTGGGCTGCGATGATGGAGGCAGAATTTGCGCTAGATGCAGCCGAAACGGCTTCTTCTTTTGCGTTAATTGCGCCCGCAACGGTACTCAGCTCGTTTAAGGTGGATGCATTGATTGGCGTTCCTTCTTTTGTTGGCTCGTCATTTCGGATAAGAGTGACAATTTCGGATGTTCCATCCGACTTTACCATTGTCCACCGACCCGGATATTTCGCCACACGGTCTTCAAAAACCATATTGTCCATCTCCTGTCATGTATTCACCGGAAAACGTAACGTATGTTTTAGCAAGCGTTTCGATGTCAAACAAAATTTGCTCGATTTGATTCATCCTTGAAAAATCGAGTTTATTCATGCTTTCTGGCGTATCTGCAATAGCAGATGGGCCAGAGCATTTAGTGCGAATGGAGTTGATGTTAGAAAGCCAACGTGTTGCATCGGAGATTTTCATATATCCATCGACTGTCCAATCAGTCCGAACAGAAACAGACGCACCAACAATGGAGCCAAGCTCTTGAATGCCGGATTCTATGCGGTTAAAATCCGTATAGCTTAAAGCACCCTTCATTCCGGCAAGCCATTCCGATTGTTCGGCTTTTGTCCACGTGCCTGTTCTTGCCTTTGCGGTAATTTCTTTCACGCGGTCAACATCTGATTGCGTGCGGTCTGTAATCCAACGAGCCATAAATTATTCTTCCTCAACTCTGTTTTGATACCCAATAGGCAAATTACTCGGAACGGTAAACATGTAATGATAGCACTTATAGTTTGCGTCCCCAGAACCGATACAATCATAAAAAAATAATTCTTCGTCATTAGAATTACCAAGATGTGCTTTGTCCCAATATCTTGAAACAACAATAGAACGATAATAGATACTTCCAACAGAAGGGCCCATGCCAAAATATTCAAGATGGGTAACGGGAGTTCTCGTCCACTGCTGATACGGGCTGTAAACGCCTCCGACCATAAAAAAAGGATTTCTCAGAAGTTCTTTTGCTGTAGGGAGCGGGCTTCCTTCTGCGTTGCATCCATAACCCCAAATTTCGTTAATACCACTACTGTTATCGGGAAATCCGTAGTATATTTCTTTTGCGGAAGGTAAAAATATACTGCGAGATAGAGTAGACACAGCAGAAGGTACGTACTCGTTAGAATCATTTTTTTTGAACGCGGGGGTATAATAAAAAGTAGTTTTTCCAATTTTTTTCTGCATAAAATCAGAAAAAGAATTTTTTATGTTTCCGTTTAATAAGGCATCAATACTGCTAGTCGAATACTCTGCAGGAGTTGTCATTTTACTATCCCACGCAGTGTTTTCTGTTTTCGCGTCTTTAAGAGCAAGAAGTGTTCTCCCTTTGCCATTTAATTCTGGTTCGTAATTATGTTTTGAGACAAGAAAAGCAGTATAAACGCCAGCGACGGAGATATAAACGGTATCACCTTCTTTGAGGTTAGAAATCTCTTCCGCAATCGTAGTAGCGTTGCAAGAAGCAGAAAGACTTGCGACTGTAGCTGTGATCGTTGCATTTCCGCTGTGTAAATACGTGACGTTGCAGACAGATACGCCGCGTTCGTTCTTGATGACATTCAGCTCAACGATACCAGCAGGAGATGCATTCCAAACAATAACAGGGGAATCGGCAGATGCAGGGGTAAGCGTTGCAGTGAGCGTGATCGTGTCGGAAGGATGTAAGTAGATCTCAGAAGAGTCGATTTGTAACGAATCAACGTCTTCAATCATATACCCGGTAACGGAACCCTTGAAGCTGCCATTAAACGTGTAAGAAACGTCCGTAATCAGTAAGTTAGAAGAATATCCAAACTGATGATTGAGCTTGACAAAATCAAGAGCATCGTTGTGTGGGCTGGCACGATAAGACAGGGTGGCTTTTCGACGGTTAGAAAGCACTTTATAGCTTTCAGTTAGAACATTTTTTGGCTGGGAGACAATGGAGGAAGAGATAAGCGCATTGTTTACACTTTGCGTAACGCCATCGCCAGTAGCACCATTCGGATACAATGACGAAGCTCCATTTAGAGAGTAAGAGATGTTTTTTAACTTATTAGAAAAAGTGATTTCCGGATACTGATAATCATTGATTTCAGTGATTTCATAAATGTCGGACTTGTTTTCAGGAAGATACGGAACCCGATCAATCCGAATCTCACCGTTTCTTGTTTGATACAAAGCCATACCGGCTGCGTTAGCAGAAAGCTGTAGAACATCAGCGTTTTTATACGAAGAATTTTCGTTGCTAAAATCAGTTGTATAGTCCTTCAAAGATTCGTTGATGTAATAGCTGATACCGGAAACATCAAGAAGTTCCAAAGCGTCATAACACATTTCGTATAAAGTTCCGCTTTTCCTTCCGGTGTATAGTGAATCGATTAAAAACGCCAAAGCATCGCGAGCTTCAAAGGAAGCGGTAATTCCATTAGAAGGAATGCTCCAACTAGAAAGGTAAAACTTTCCTCCGTTAATCCATTCAGTCTGTCCGTCCAAGTCCATGCCATACTTTACAAAAACAGCTTGGCGTTCATACAAATACTTGTAAAGGCCGTCTGGGTTGATAGGATTCCATTTTTGGTCGCTGTTATCAACGGAAAAAGAAATTGAATCCTTGGAAAGCTGACCGGAAATTGGGTCTCGCTTTGATTTATGGGAATACGACAGAAGGTCTGTTTTGCTAAATTTCACACGTCGTCCAAATTCCACTTGCGAGATACGAGCTCTTCGGTTTGGAATACACCATTCAAGAATTTCAATAATAACCGAATCATAATTGGAAATCTCAAATTCAATTGAAGTTTCGGAGGAATCGTTGTTGTCAATTTGCTTTTCCAAAAGAAGAGCGGTTCCTTTGTAAGCGGAAATTTTAAATGATTTTGCCCATTCATTTAAAATTTCAGACCAAACGATTGTCAGACCCGGTATTTTTTCTTCGTGGATTTTACTAAAAGAAAATGTGATGGTTGGATGATTAGAGCTAGATACGCATTCACCGCTTACATAGCCGCATTCTTGATACGGTTCAGAATCCGGAACAATACTAAGGCTTCCATCCAAAACCCAAAAATTAGTTTCAGCAGTCGCATAATTTCCGGAAACGGAAATGTCCAGATCAGTGATGGATGCCACGTTGCTAAACACGGTTTGCGAACCTGAACTTGCAATAGCGTCCGTTTGCGCCGCATCATCAGCTGCATGATAAGTAATCTGAATAAAAGTTTCGGGTACAAGCGTATTATTATATTGTGAAAGCCACTTATCGGACGGCTTTACGGACATATAAAATCACCACCTTTAGACCTCAACCAGGCTCAAAGAACAATCCGTCCAGCCCATCACATTTCCGGTGTTTGGGCCCCTTCGCCACATTCCGGCCGTTCGGTCGGAAACATACATCTGACGTGTGGAATAAGAAGCTGTTGCTTGATTGTAAAATCGTACCGTGCAATAAAAGTTTGTAGTGAATGGGCCGATAACGGAAGCCCATTGTTTTGCAGTAAGGTAATTCCACTTGAGAGCCACTTTTGCAACATCGTTTCGAACCACAGAGCCAACAACCTTGCCCTGCACGTTTCGGCCAGAATCAACGATGGTTGAAGTCGTTGCGCTATAAGAGGAAGGCTCTGGCAAATCTACGCCGTTCACTGATACAAGAGCTTGCATAATTCACCGTCCCTTCCTTAATAGCTATATACTTCCGTACCCATGATTTGCACGCCACGGTCAGCCTGCTGCTTTTCAACCGAAGCAGTAATCTGCTTTCCGTCAATGAACAACCTGACTTCCTTGCCGCCGGTAATTTCGTCACCATAGCGCTGGAAAATATCAAGAAACGCATTATAGCAGCCGTTGTAAACCGCACCTTGCAGGTCGGAAGAGCTTGTTGACCCGGATGATGTATTGCCGTAGTATCCATTTGCAGAAGTGGTGGAGCCTGTAGAAGCATCATATTCAGGGGTCCCGACGTAAGAAGAATTGTCAGTTGAATATTTCCCACCGAGATTGCTCACAATACCCGCAATCGCAGCGCCTAAGGCAATTGCGGCCGCACCCACAATAAGTGCTACAGGAATGCCGAAAACTGTAGATGAAAGCGCGCCAGCAATGGAAGTAAGAAGGCCAACAAACGCAGAGCCAACACTTCCAATCAAGCCGCCCATTGCAGCAAAAATTTCAGGGAAAGAGCTTACAAGACCACCGAAAAGGCCTTGACTGATCGCAGTGCCAGTAGTGGCTAAAGGCACCTTCAATGCGCTAATTGATGCAGAAATCGTAGTTCCAAGATTGGAAACGCTTTTTACGATTTTTCCAAAATTGCTTGTTATGCCGCTCCAGATAACCTTGCCAACTTTTAACGCTTCGTTAAACAAGGTTTTGGATGCATCCTTTAAAACACTGGAAATATTGGAAATAAAGCTTTGTGCGTATGCTTTTACCTGATTTCGGTTCTCCTCTCCCATCGCCTGCCAGATAATAGCTGCTGTAGTTGTTCCGATCGTTTTCAAGTCTCCGTTCTGCACAGCATTCCAAAGATTCTGCACTGTGCCGAAGAAGTCATTCTGCAGACCGGAGTCAAGCTCCTGCCACTTGCTGTCCAGACCGTTGAAGAAACCATTAACAAAATTCGTTGCGGTGGTTGTGCCATAGTCAATCATCTCGTTGCCCTTCTGCTGAACAACGTTTGCCAGATTAGTCATAGCCTGTTCAACGTAAGGAAGTGCTGCAGTGATACCGTTTGCAAGGCCTTGATCTACATAAACGCCGATTTGGTGAAACACTTGCGAAGGAGAATGAATTTCAAGCGCATCTTTAAAGCCATTGACAAAACCATCAGTGAAGCTTTTAATACCATTTGTAACGGTACTCCATGCATCTTTTAGGCCGTTGATTAGGCCATCCCAGATGAATTTGCCAAGCTTTCTCAATTCGTCAGGAAGCTTTTTGAACTCACCGACAATAGACGAAATGATTTTTGGAACTTCAATAACAACGAAAGCTATCATGCGCTCCCGCCATTTAGAAATAACGTCAAGAGCTTTGAGAATTGCAGTCCAAATATTTCCCGGCAGTTCTTCAAAAAACTTAACAACAGACGAAACGATTTTTGGAACTTCGGTTGTTACAGTAACGACCATGTTTCCAACCCACTCCCCGATTTTGCCGACGGCAAATCCAAGGGCATGGCCGATTTTTTCAGGAAGAGAGCTGAACCACTCGCCAATGCTATTTATGACATCTCCAACCTTTCCGGGAAGAGAAGTCATAAAATCAATGGCCGCATTCCACTTGGTAACGATAATTTGCTTGATGGCTTCAATGCGCTGCTCAAAAACATTTTCGACATAATGCATTTTAATGTCGGCTTCTGCAGCAGCATCTGTTTTTTCACCGCTCTCTTTAGCGCCCCATTTGATACCAGCCCAGTGAAGAACAAGGCCAATACCGACACCAGCAGCGGCAACGGCTCCAGCAACAGGAAGGCTTGCGCCAACAAGCAATGCAACGCCAGCACCAGCAACACCGCCAAAAATTCCCATCAAAGCAGCAATGATGGTGTCAAGAACCGGAAATTCTTTCAGCTTTTCGCCAAGAGAGAATGTAATTCCAGCAAAGGTAATAAGACCTGCAAGACCGATAGAAAGCGTTGCGGCTGTGCCAGTGGCTACCCCAAGATTGGTAAGTAGTGTGATACCAGTAATAGAGCCGAATGCCGTTGTTAAAGCAGCCTGAATCCATGTGCTTGCATCGCCAAGATTGGCTTCGCCGGTACCAAGCGCATAAGTAAGACCTGCAAGGCTTGCCACAAAAGCGATACCCATGCCAAGCGTAATGCCGTCCGCGCCCATTGTGCGCCAAAGAACAAAAGAACCAAACGCAGCAGACACCACTTCACCTAAAAGCTCAAGAGGGTTTCCAGTAGAAGCGTAACCTTTGGCAAAGCTAAATACCAACGAAGCTTCAATAACAACAGTCGCAATTGAAAGAGCCAGCTTTTGCAAGTCAGTCATTTTGGATATTGCGGTCGCAACATCTGTCAAAAAATCAACAATTTTCCACAATGCAAGCGCAGCAGTGACAGCGCCGATGATGGGGAGCATATCCTTGATTTTCTGCTTGATAGCATCAATCTGCTTTGCAAACTCTTCGTTGTACTGCTTGAACATATCGTAGCCGGACAGGTCTACATCGCCCAAGATGTTGCCGGCAGATGCACCGCCGCCAGAGCCGGAGCTTCCTTGTGTTGGGTCAATGATGTTCAGTTCATCAAAACCCATCGTGTAGTCCTTGAGAGCTTTGGCGGCTTTCTTTGTCGAATCGGTTGTGTCATCCATTGCGTCACCGATGCCGCCAACGCTGCCAGCACTCTTAGTGAAATCGGTGAACACGACCTTCACGCCCATCAGCTTTGCCACCCACTGAACGAACTCCCGAATGAGCTGAACGGCGGCAATCAGCGGGGGAAGAATAGATTTCATGGCAGGGTAGAGCAAAGAGCCAACAGACTTCGCCAGCATATCCAATTGCGCTTTCAGAATCTTAATCTGGTTCGCAGGGCTCTGGATGGTCTGTGCAAGGTTGCCCTGCACGTTGGCAGTCTGCTTCATAATGGCAATGTAACGCAAAACTGCCTTATCCGCCTGAGACAGACTAGATACCTGTTTGTTAAAGCCCAAAGCAAGAAGCTCTTGCTGTAACCGCGCCTGAGACAGGTCGATGCCCAAACGGCGAATAGGCTCAATCTCACCAGAGATTGCGGAGGACATTGCAGTAAAGGTCTCTGCAACGTCCTTGTTCCAATAGGAGCCTTCGTCATAGGCAAGCTGAGTCAGGTTCTTGGATAAAATATACGCTTTATCGCTGGTCAGACCAAACGAAGTGCCCAAGCTCTGGATGGTAGCCATGTAGGTCATCGCTTTGGTCGGATCAACGCCAAGCAAACCCTGCATCTTGCCAATGAGCGTATCAGCTTCACCGCTCAAATTGCCCATAGCATTATGGAACAGGTCTGTTGCTTCGTAGAAATCATTAAACTTCGCAACAGCGTTGCCAAGATACTCAGCGATAGCTTTCAACGAAACCAGCTTTGCCATGTTCCGTATAAAGCCGTTCATCTGATTGGACAGGCTGAGATAGCTCTTGCACTGCTTTTCGTTGGCAGCAGTCACACGGTTTGCCTGTGTGACCACCTTGCTCAACTGCGGCGGGAGCTTCGAAAAAGCGTTGCCCACCTTGTCAAGCTGAGATACAAGAGGAGTAAGGGCGGCAGAAATCTTCTGGCAAGAGCTTGCAAAAGAATCAAGGTCAGTCGCTTTCAGCTTGTCGGTCAGGTCAGGGACCTTTCCGATCGCATTGAAAGCACTGCCAAGAGCTTTAAGGTTCGATGCATCCAGAATGGACAGCGGAGCCAAAGCGCTAGTGAGCTGAGTAATGCTTCCAGGCATGGAGTAAAAGTCCACGCCGTTCAAACCAGACACAGCCGCTGGAATCTTCTTGATTGCATTCACGACCGTGTTGATGCTTTTTGCGCTTGCGGTCGGGTTTACGTTGGAAAGTCCATTCAGAAAGCTGGTGATTTTGTCCAGCCCGGACATTCCAGCCGATGCCTGTTTAAGCGTTGCAATGGAACCAGCCAGCTTATCAAGGCTATTTACAACCTTTGTGACGTTGCCTTTCGTCCGCAAATTAGAAATGGCGGTAGCGAGCTTGTCGATATTAAGCTCTGCGCCTTGCGATTCCGCAGAAATCTCTACGGATAAGCTCGTAATATCAACATCAGCCATCACTACCACCATCACTTTCCATCATAGAGAACATCATTCTCTTGATTCGCTCCTGCGCCTCAACTGCGCGTTGGTATTCATACTCGTCTTTCTCCTTTTGGGTAAGGGGAATCGGTCTATCCATGTACTTGATGGGGCTAGACCCTTTCTTTCGGAACATATTGCCAACCGTAGAGGAAAGCGCAGATGCCATGTAAAAGCCATTTCTCCATGCTTCTGCATTGGCTCTGCGCTCCCGCAGCTCCTCTGCGTCACGGTAGACCTTCGCCAGCCAGACATCGCCGTGCCAGAACTGGTCATAGGTCATGCCGATGGAAATGTAATAGGCTTCTACATCATGGAACAGCTTGGAGAAGGAGAACGGTTCTCCCTCTCCGTCTGTTTCCTGAGATTGTGCAGTTACACAATCTCCCACGTTGCGTTTTTTGCGGTCTTGTCCTCAGTGTCAGTTGCCAGCAGAGACTTGGAAGCGTCCATAAACATCTCAAGCAGAACGCCCATCAGGTCTTCCTTATCCTCGATGTGCTGGAACATTTCGTCCACGACCTTGCGCTTGATGCCCTTGTTCCGTGCGATGAAAGCGCCGTAAAACAGGGCACGAGAGTTAGACAGCAGATTGGTCATCTGGGTGTACTGGCCAATCTGAAAGCCTGCGCGTTCGGTGGCTTCCACGCTGTCACGAGTAAAGGTCAGCTCATAAGTGTTCTTGCCATCGGGGGAATGAAAGCTGATAACCTTAGCAGCCATAATAAATGCTCTCCTTTATAAATAGGGGCAGAACCAAATCCGTTGTTCAGTTCTGCCCGGTTTGATTGATTCGATTTTTTCGGTTTAGCCGCCAGTAACAGTCAGGGTCTCGCTAAACTCAGGCTTCTTGGTGAAGATGCAGTTGATGGTCATTTCCACAACCTCGTCCACGCCAAAGCCAGACAGACCAACCTGATGCATACCCTGCCAAGTGAAGCCGGAGCCGTCCTGCATTTTCAGGGCATAGTACTTCACGGCATTGCTCTCGGAAGTCTCATCATAGCCAGCTGCCTTGACTTTCGTATAGTCAGCCTTGTTGTAGTTGGCAGTGAAAGATTTGGTATCGCTCTGGATAATGCCAAAGATGTTGACCTGCATGGGGTCAGACAAGGTGGTGGCATCCAGAAGGTTAGGCTCGGAGATCAGGTCGGGCACATCCTTGATGTCGCACAGCTTCGTCAGAGCGGTTGCGCTGTCGCCACAATACAAGGTGGTATTCAGACCGGAGATAGCAGTACTCATAGAATGTTTACCTCCTTAGTTTCGGTAAATCATTCCGTCCTCTCCGATTGTTGCCCCGTAGCTGCAATCAATCCGATAGACGGAATTGTTGTACAGCCCATTCAACGGGGCAAACGATTTGCGATAAAATTTAAGCGGTTCAAGAACAGAATCCACGATGCCAACAATGGAGCGTGCTTCTGCAATGCGCCCGGTGTTCTTATTGGAGTAGACCCGCACACGAAGGGAAACGGCAGCGTACTTGCTGTGTCCAGCAGAATCAATGTGCACAGGAAGGTTGCTGTTTTCCTCTATCTGCACACACGGAAACTTCTTAACGTTGCTGTCGTTGATTTCACCAGTAACGAAGATGCCGGGCGCTTGCTTTCGCAGCTCCTTAGCAACAGCCGTGAAGATAGAATTGAAATAATCGATCAACTATTCCAAACCTCCCTCCACGTTGCTTCGACCTGAGAAGCCATTTCCTCAACAGCCCCCCACATAGCCATAGCTGGCTCGTTGCCGTCGGTGTAATTCAACTGACCTTTGCCGTCCACTTCCTTAACAGGAGTGCCAGCATTGCCAGATTCACCGTAGTAGTACCAGCGCTTGTGCTGTCCGTTGCCTTTTCCGTATGTTCCGTGTTCACCAACGCCGTCAGGAAGTTCACCGCCATAAGCAGAGTGCATAACGCCAGTGCCAAACTCGATGAACGCAACTGCCTTTCCGTGCGCTACGATTGCAAAGCCATTTGGCGTTTGTACCGGGTCGTGCTCAACTGTTACGTCATTGTCGCCAGCATACTGTGCGTTAGCAAACCGTACAGTCGCAACGTCAATGCCTTTTTGCGCTAGCGCCTTTGCAAATTCCTGCGCCTTTTTGTTCAGGGTGGTCTTGTACTCCTGTATCTGACGTTCCGCATCACGAAGTCCGGCATCGCTCAACCTCACTTTAATTTTCACTTGCAGCCACCTCTTTCAGCGCATACAGCGTATCCGTGATATGCTCTGCGACCTTGACCACAGTGTAATTGAATGGCTTTGAAACGTCTGTCTGAAACCAGACGTGCGTACCTTCATAAAGCGGTGTGTTGCGCTTTTTGCTGGACGAACTAACAACGTAGCTGTAATCCGTGAACGCTCCAAAAGGGTTTGCTTCCGCAGAACCAGTAGGAGGACTGACATTCAGCATCAGCTTTGCGGGTTCGCTCCACGATTCGTATGCGGATTCGCCAGTCTCGTTTCCCCACTCGTCCACAACAGGCGTTTTTTCGCCAACAGGGTTCGAATACCACAGCGGGCGTTTATCCAGCGGGCTTCCATTGAACATCAGCCGATAACACCTACTCTCGGAACCACTTCATTTAGCAGGGATTGTGCCACATCGGAGCTTTCCCACACACGAGTAATGCCGTTGTTGGTGTAGCTCGTCTGTCCGTTTGCGCCGATGTGGTTATACAGTTCCGCTGCAATGCGTATCTGCAACGACTGATACTGCAAGGGCAGCTCGTCCGGTCTGTTGCCGAAGGGGTAGCCCTGTGCAAATATCTTGTCTTTGGCGAAATCAAGCAGCAGGTCGAAGAGTGGGTAGTCCTCGTCCGTGATTTCACGGTCAAGCGCAGGGGAGATGTACTGCCCCAGTTTGACTGCCACTTCGGAATACTGATCTCCCATGCTGCTTTCCTCCTTTCGCCTTAGTAAGCCTTGATGCAGTACACAGCGTCCATGCGCTCAAAGGACGGCAGGACGATTTCAGAAGCATAGACGTTGGCGTTGACCGGATGAATGGTCAGCTCAGTAGTAATGGCAACGCCAGTGTTCACGATGGACACGGATGCGCCGGACTGACCAGACAGCAGGTCTGCTTCCTCAGGGGTAGTGCCGTACCAAGTGCTGCCCAGAGCGCCGGAAGGAGCAACGACCACCATGCCATCGGGCAGGTACTTTTCGCTTGCACTGTACTGGTCTGCCTTGAACATCTTGTCATACAGATGGATGGTCAGCCCAGTTGCGGACTCGATAATCTGCCGTGCTTCGGCATCCAGCAGAACAGCGTTTGCCTTTGCGGTGACGGTCATGAACCGATTCTTCACCTCGTCCGCAGCAATCATGTTGCGGAAGGTGGCGGTGTTCATGTACACTTCGGTCACGACCTCGCCAACGCTTGCCAGAACAGCATCCTTTGCGGCGTTCAGGTCAGCAATGGGGGTGGCGGTGGCAACGTTCCACTTGGACTTTGCGACAGAGACTTCCTTGTAGTTGGTGGACTTCCAAGTGCCGTCCGGGTCGTAATTGTAGGTGTAGTTCACGCCGTTTGCCTTGATGGTGATGCCGGGAATGCCATTGGCAGGAGCCAGCAGCTGCCAAATCATGCGCTCAGGAACGATACGAGCGCCAGTGATAAGCTGTGCGGTGTCATCGTACAGACGGTTCATCACATCACGGGCATAGGGGTCGTTGCTGTCCAGAACACGCAGGATTTCCTGACGGTCTTTCTCGCCCAGATGGTAGCCCTCGCGGAAGAACGGCATCTCGGTCTCATCGAACTTGAAGCCCTCACGGGTGCGGAACGTAGCCTTTGCGTCAAATGCGCTGGGCATCAGGGAAACGCCAACGCCCTTGTGACCACGCAGCCACTTCAGGTCGAGACCGGCCTTCTTCTTGGCGGGAAACAGTGCATCAGATGCAAAGGGCATCGCATTGGTGGGGTCATTCGTCCAATAGGCGGCAATCGCAGCCGGGGCAAAGACTTCCTTAAGATTCAGTGCCATGTTGTTTTACCTCCTATTAAGCGTTCACGCTGATGTTGTCACGGCAGAAGATGCCAGGAATGGCAGTCTTGAGCGCAGTAATCGTATCAGAATCATAGGTGAAGCCAGAGCTTGCGGTAGCCTTTTTGGTGTCGATAACGCCACGAATCAGCAGGGAAGCATTGGGGTTCTCTGCCGGGTCAACGTCATACAACAGAATGCCGTCTGCGGTGGCAGAAGTTGCCTTCTTGCCAGCCAGCGTCATGGGATAGCCAGCCTTAACCGCAGCAGCTTCGGTCACGGTAAAGGGGATGGCGGTGTAGTCATTGGAAGCAAGGATGGTATCGTTGATTCCGTTGACCGTGTTTCGGGTAAACTTCATGTTTTCCTCCTTGTTAATGGAAAGCACTCATTGCGTCACTCGATGCCTTAGAAACATTTGCGTTCTGCTGTGCAAGGCTCTTAGCAAATGCCACGCCTTCGCTGTCAGAGCCGCCCTTGCCATCCGCACCCGGAGGTGTGGGCATATCCTTCAGCAGGGAAGCCTTGTAAGCGGTGTCGTGGGCGGTCATAAATTCCGACTGGAACTTAAACACCTTGTCCATGTCACCGTCAGCCAGTGCAGACGCAGCCTTATTAGCAAGTTCAGCGTCATAACCCTGTGCAACGAACTTCTCACGGTAAGATGCAAGGGTCTTTTCCTTGACGAGGTTTTCCTTGTCGGCAGTCAGGGCTTCAATCTGTTTCTGCATCTCTGCCAGCTTGTCAGCCTGTTCCTGCGCGGCGTTCTCGTCATCGGTACGCTTTGCCTTGAGCTGCTTCTTGTATTCAGCAGCTTCGCCATTGGCTTTTGTCACGGCGTTGCGTAGCTTCTCAACCTCTGCGTTAGGGTCTGCAACCTTTTCAAGCGCAGAGATGATTTCATCGGCGGTCATACCCTCTTTGTAGGCATCACCAAGCAACACATTGAGTTTCATATCGTTAATTTCCTCCTGCGTTTTTTTACCGTTGCTTCCCTGCAACGCTGCGAAATTTGTATCCCGGCTTCCCTGCCGGAATATATCAGCCCGCTTATGCGGATTGATTTTTAGTTGATTAGTTCCCCTGCGCCGTTGTAAACCAGTTCCTGCTTCGCAACATCAGGAGCGGCGAAAACGGTCGGAACAAGATAGGCCGGAACGCCATACAACTTTGCAGCATCAACTTCTACAGTACAGCCGTTATACCGAAAGGCGTTATCGCCGCAAATGCCGATAAAATAATCAGCCTGTGCGAGAAGTTCAATGCTTTTGCCAAGATACCAAAGCCCTTCGGTTTTACACTTAGGTGGATTATCCTCGATATAGGTAGGGATAACCTCAAGGCTTTCACCGTACACTGCTTCGGCAATCTTGTGCAAACGGTCAAACGTCATCCGAATATTTTCTTCCGACCGATTCTTCATCGGGCAGGAAATAAACAGCTTCTTCATTTTTGCTCTTCTTCCTTTGCATTAGTCTGTTCGCCAACCATTTTGCCGTTGTTGGCAATATGGTCTGTCGGCTGTTCCTGCGGCTTCGGTGCTTTCCCGTCCTCGCCCAACTTGCCAGCGGCAATCAGGAAGGGCTTGCTCATTTCATAAGCAGCCTGTGGGTCAGGGAACAGACCGGGCGTAGTGAACGCCAGCTGCGGGTCAATGCTCTGACTGAGCATCTGCGCGAAAATCTGAACCTTGCTCTGCTGGTTATCGTACTGACGGCGTGGCAGTTTGATGTTGATGTCACTTGCCATCAACTTAGAACCAGCCGTGTCACGCAGGATTTTGAGCATCACAGACAGGCTTTGGCGTTCAGCGTACTTGAACATATTCTCGTACTGCTGTGCCCTTGCTTCGGTGTGATTCCAGCCGTTGCGGACGATGACCGCGCCCACGTTGTCGGACGTTGCGTTCTCGCTACCAGTGGCACTAGGCATGGCAGTCAGACTGCGGTACACGTTCAACATGGAATCAAGCAAGGTCTGGCTCTGCTGCTGGTCAAGCTCGTTTGCAATCTGAGAAACAGAAGCGGGCAGACCAGCGGTGGATTTCAGGCACATTGCGCCAAGTTCTTTTACTTGGTCGAGAGCATCCTTGTCCACAAGGCAGTTGGTGAAAACCATGATGGACTGGATGAACTGCGCCACACCGTCCAAACGGTTGCTTTCAAGGTCGTTGATGGCATCCAACACAGGGATTGCCGGTTCAAACAAACCCATTCGCTCCGGGTTCAGCTTGTATTCGACCATCGGCAACATCCCAAGAGAATGGTTCTCCGACTTTGTAATTTTGCCGTTGTCGATTTCAAAGTACTGGTTTGGCGTATACACGCAAATCAAGTCGTTCAGGTCATTCTGATAATTGCGCGGGATGTGTAGCACGTTGGCGATGGGCTTGTGACCAATGCCGGAGTTGTAAATCACATACGCCATATCCGGGTCAGGAACATCCACCAGCAGGGGCGTTTCGTCCGGGTAGTTGCCGTTGTACCCCTTGTCAGGGAGAACAATGCGATATCCCTGTCCGCACTCCAACATCCACTGCCAGAGCCGCCGATCAAGCGCATCCTTGCCCTCATACTGCAAGGCATTGGACAGGCGGGCAATTTCCTCACCGTCACCAGTTGCCGTTTCAGACCGCACATAAGAGCAGGGAGTGCCGCTCATGTACCCTGTGTAGAAGCCCACGCACTCGTTGGCATGGTTCTCTACAATGCGGTTGGTGATTTCAGCGTGGTATTCTTTCGTGCGATGGAGGACAGGCTGACTGCCCAAGTAGTAGTTGTGCAGAAAGCGAATCTCGTTCTTGTTCAGCAGATGAATAGGCTCTGCCTTGCCCATGACCACTTTCAGCACGTTCGCCCGATTGATTTCCGTCTCCGGCGTTTCAATCGGTCTACGTCCGGTCAGCGGATTATTCAAAAAGCCGTCAACGACTATCTGATACTCAGCCATGCGTTCCTCCTTTCCGGCAAAATAAAAAGCGCAGCAAGACAAACCTGTTAAGGTCTATCTCACTGCGCTTACAACTGCGCTTCAAAAGCTATTCAGTTTTTAAATTTTGGTACGGAGACCCATGTATCTTTTGGAAGGTTGGAATCTCCAATTGTAATCCAATGGCAAAGAGGGCACAGAAGGGAGAACTTACCTTCCACTTCGCCAAGATAACGCCCACAATCGCAAGGATTGCCGTTTGCGTCTTTTCGAGGACGCTTGCATCTGACTTTTGCTACCATCTGTGCTCCTTTCGTTGGATTTCTGGAAACAGGCTGTTGAGCACAGACCTGTCAGAAACTACTGGGAAACTGTTCGCACTTCCAGCCGTGCTATTCTTCGCCCGAAGAAAACCATTGCAGCCTTTACATTCAGTTGTCGGACAGACGTAAAACGGGTAAGCTGCAATTTTGGTGCTGCATAATGGATTTGAACCAATGTATGTCCGGTTATGAGCCGGATGCTCTAGCCTGACTGAGCTAATGCAACATAGAAACCCGGCTTGATTGGTTAACCGCTGCTCTTTGCAATGTCATGCCTAAACATCACATTGAGAGCCGGGAATAGCGGTGGAGGTTTTGGAGAATAAGTCCATGCAAAGCTAGGTGGTTGGTTGTGCTGCGTAACGGAATCGAACCGTTGCTTGCCAGCCATGGGGGAGACAGGCTGGCATTCCCCAATCAATCGGAAACGCAACATATAAAGTCCGGTGAAGGCGAAAGAGTGAGAAAACCTCCACCGGTGAAAGGAGGAATATGCTTGTTGACACGCACACGAGTAAAATGACAAAACCCCGCGTGCAAGCTATTCCTTTAAGGGAAGCTGCAAAACTTCCTGCGTACATTATAAGCCTTGTCAAGTGGTGAAATCAAATAAATAGACCCAGCGAACACAATATATTGTGTTTTTAATCAAAAAGGCCTCTTGACAGGCTCGATTTTACTGATTCCGTTGTACAGTTCATCGGCAAGCTGAGCCAAACTATCCGGTGCATCATCGTGCGGAACTTTGCCAAGCTGCGTGAACATCGTCACCTGTTCCATGAATGCCTTGTACTCTTTCGACTGGTGCTTCTCGTCAAGGAAATAGAACCGTTTGATGTCTGGAGCATACTGGATGATTCTTGACAGTTTGCTTTGTCCGCTTGGCGCACGCTGGCTACGGACAGAGCAGTGATACCCCTGCTGCCGAAGCTGACTGTCTACCACGTCACAATATTCGTCACCACCGTTGTTGGCTTCGCCACGCACTACGTTGATTTTGCGCTGGATGATTTTGCCCACGACTTCCGGTCTGGTCACGGTCTTATCGCCATTGTTGAACACAAGGTCAGGGATGAACACAGCATCTCCGTACACATAAGCGATAGGGCAGGCGGTAAAGTCACCGCCGCCCCATGCAATATCCATGACCATAAGCTTGCGATCAGGCTCACCGTCAGGCAGAACGCCGTTGAAATACCGCAGTTCATCGGCAGGGAACAGCAGACCTTCACGCACATAGGGCTTGCCCATATACTTTGCCCACCATGTTGCATCGTCAATGCTGGCTTTCATATCAGCATAGTAGGCATCGTCAAAGCCGACGCCATAGTCATAATTGAAGTTGCTGTGTCCGTTCTCATCCACCGCAGGAATCACCCGGAATCTGTACTTCGGGTTGTCTGCATACTGGTTCTGGATGCGCCCCAGAGGGTCAAGCACGTTCCAGCGTGTACCGACCATCAGTTCTAATGCACCCTGCTTTTTACGGTCTTTCAGCTGGTTCAGGTAGGCATCGTACTTGTTGTTCAGACGCTCAACGTTCAGGCTTTCCTCTAAGTCCTCAATCAAGTCATCACTGTACAGAACGCCGCCCTCACCGATTTCAACAGCACCAGTCAACGTGCCGCCAATAGAGCGGCAGGTCAGAGTGGGGAAGCGCTTCTTTCGGTTCAGGTCAACGCTTTCGTCTTTTGCACTCTTATCCACAAGCTGAACGTCAGGGAAGATTTTGCCCCAGTTGTAGGTCACAGGGTCAGTGATGATGGACAGCACTTCGCCGTAGAAGCCATTGGTCAGCTTGTCGGAGTGTCCGCTCATAACCGATGCAACGTCAGGGCGGTTGCCCATCAGCCATGTGATGAAAAAAATACATAGAGTCGATTTTCCAACGCGAGCAGGTAGACTAACTCCCAAGAAGTCAATCCGCTTATAAAACAAGTCCTCTAGGTCATCTGCCAGCACTTTCAAAACCCTGCGTCTAGGCTGGTAGAACTTCTTCTCCGGCGCACGATTCCATTCAAGATAGATGCAATAGCTATCGAACACATCCTTTGCTTCAAACAGGTACGTCCGACCGATAATGTCATAGAGCTTCGCCACGTCCTCGCCTGTTTTCATCTTGCCCATCATGGCTGCACAGACAGAGCGCAACTCACCAGAGTATTTGTAGGCATCGAACCGCTTGTCCTGTGGCTGGGCGTCTCTCAGGTTCACCACCGCCTGAAACCAATCCTCATAGACCTGTGCTTCGGTCGGATTCTGTTTTGCATACGCTTTGATGCTGTCAATGATAGCGATACACTGTTTTGGCTGCATAAAAAAATAGGCACCCCCTACCTGAAAATGTAAAGAGTGCCTACAACTGCACAAAAATCAAATATTTGGTTTTATTCTCCAGCTTTGAAATTGTAAATCGGCTTAATATGCTTTACAATATCAACGGTTGGAGAGATTGCGTTGATAATTTCCTGCGCTGGCTTATATGCCATCGGGCATTCATCCAACGTGGATTCATCGGCTGACGTAGTATAAATTCCGTTCATCTGCTTTTGGTATTCCTCAACGCTGAATGCTTTTTTAGCCGCTGTTCTGCTATATAGTCTGCCAGCACCATGCGGAGCAGAGAAATTCCAATCAGGATTGCCCTTACCAACGCAGATAAGACTTCCGTCTCTCATATTAAGAGGAATAATCAGCTTCTCACCCTCTCTAGCGGATACAGAGCCTTTTCGGATAATATCATCCGATTCATCAATATAGTTATGAACAGTTTCAAAGAAGGACGCATGGGTCAGCATAGAATTGATTCCAACACCATCTAAAATGGTGTGCATAATTCTTGCTCTGTTCATCCTCGCAAAAGCCTGACAAATCCGCATATCATTAAGGTAAGAATCGCGTTCTTCACCTTCGAGATAGCAAAGCTCATTTGGAATATCAGGGAACCGAATAGCTAGCTCTTTGATTTTTTGCGAGATTTCCTGTTCACGACCCTGCGCTTTCAGTTCTGCAATCACGCGTTCCGTAGCGTCTTTTCTTTTGTTCTTTCCTTTAATATTTGAGATAGCTACGTTTTGATGATACTCTGCGATTTGTTTTCCAAGATTTCGGCTTCCAGTATGGATAACAAGGTACTGGTTTTTCTCTTCATCTTCGTCCAGCTCGATAAAATGATTACCGCCGCCCAAAGTACCCATGCTGCGAAGAATCCAGTCAACATTGTGCAAGCTGTCTTTGCAGTCAAGTTGGCTAAGGAAAGAATCCGACATTTTCTGCGATTCGTGAACATTCATTCCAGCCGGAACTCGTTCTCTGATTACTTTATCTAACTTTTTCGGGTCGATGTGTTCAATTCCAAGTTCAGCGACAAGCATTCCGCAGCCAATGTCTACGCCGACAATATTTGGAATGACTTTCTTGCCCAAGTTTGCCGTAAACCCAATTACGCACCCGGAACCAGCATGAACGTCTGGCATAATGCGAATTTTGCATCCGTCAACAAAGCTCTGATTACAGAGCGTCAGAATTTGCTCAGATGCCTTGTCTTCGATATTGTCTGTGAACACCTTTGCGGATGCATATTTTCCGTCAATCGTTTTCAATGAGTTCTCCTTTCCAATTCGGTTTTATAATGCTGTTTTAGAAATTTTCTTTATTGACTCGATTTTCAAACTCCTTCCGCTGCTTTGATGGCAGCACGAACTAATTTATATACGCAAAAATCTCTGTTCTCCCATGTAGACTTTCGGCATTCTTCTGCACATTGAATAATGTCCAAAAGGCTTCCTCCGTTCATCATTTGAGTCAAAACACGAATATCTTCTTCACTCCACCACTCTGGAACTTCCACAGCTTTGTTGTCCATGAGCTACTCCTTTCACTGGTTATATAAAGTAGGCTTTGGCTCTTCATCCCCAAGCATCAACTTGTAACGAAGATACTTTTCAATAATACTGTGTCTTTCTGCCAATGTGCCGTAAATAAAAACGAGAGCATCTTTAGCAGCATCGTATTCATTCGGGAAAATGACAAGTTCCTCGTTTACAAAGGTCACGGTGCAGTTTTCATAGCGACAGACTTCCAAGAACTGCTTGATTTCAAGGAATCCGCCAAAATCAAGCATAGACCGCAGCGTGATGCTACCATTCTTAACAATCAGTTCTTCTCCATGCATATTATCCAGCCTTTCTCTGTTCAGCAATCCGATACCATGTCTGGCGGGTCACACCAAGCTGCTTGGCAGCGTCATTCTTTGTATAATGTCGGCTCACGTTTGCCATCACAACCAATTTTCATAATGTAATCAAGATATTGTTTTACCATCGTGCTATCTTCGCAAATGCTGGCATACATAGCCAACTGGATATTCTGCCCTAAGTTTGATTCAGTTGGTTTAATGGTCAATCCTTCATTTTCAAAAATCAGAATGGAGTTTGCTAATTTGCATCCTTCAACAAAAGCAAACAATTCTTCGTATTTCACAAAATCAAAAATTGAACGCAGCTTTGTTGTTCCATCTTGAACAATCAAATTACCGCCATGAATATTTTCTAGCTTTTCAGTTAAATCCATCTTTTGTTTCTTACTCATATTGATGTTCCTCCAAAAGAATGGTATACTATGGTTGCACTATTCTTTTTCCTGTTTTGGTTGGTTTGGTGTACTCTTAGCGGTGGCTTGTGGTTGGGCTGCCGCTATTTTTATTTGCGTATCTTTCGACACGTTCATACCAAGTAGATTTTCCAATACCAAGCTGCTTGCAGCACTCTTTCACGGTAATTTCGCCTTTTTGCTGTTGTTTTAATAGGCTTTCAAACTGCTGCTCGTCAACTTGCTTTTCCTGTCTGCCGAAGCTACGGCCTGTTCTCGCCGACACTCTTTTGCCATCAACAATGGGCATGGCAGCTATACCCTCTGCCTGACGCTGCTTGGTTTTCTTGCGCTCCTGTTCAGCTACTGCGCCCAAAACCTCAATAAGGATGTTGTTTACCATTTCTAGCACCCATGTCTGGTCTTGGAAGTCAATAAGCGTGGTCGGAATGTCGAGAATGCGAACAATCACGCCTTTTTCTTTGAACCATTGAAGTTCTCGCTTCATTTCGTCTTTGTCACGCCCGAATCGGTCAAATTCCTTAACGATGACTTCATCCCCAGCCTTGACAGTCTCTTTCAATCGTTTATATTGCGGGCGATCAAAGCTGCTGCCTGTCATTTTATCACAAAATACATTCTCATCTGGGATGTCGAACCGATCTCGTGCGATTTTAAGCTGTCTTGCAAGGCTTTGCTCCTTACTAGACACTCTAGCTAAGAAGTAACGCATTTTTTTCACCCATCACTTGATGTCAAACCCATTTTCGACTTTTGTCTCACGAGGGACTACCATAATCTTGTATCCCATAACCCTTAGTGTTTCATCCAGTTTGTTGACACTAATGTTTTTGTGCCTTAGACGTTCATTCAAGGTTTTAAGCGGAATGTCAAGCATATCACTTAACTTCGCTTGGTTCAATTCCTTCAATTTCAAAATTTCCTTTATCGCTTCACTTGCCGTCATTTTTCTTCGCCATCCTTTCTTGATTCTATTATATCAAGATATTTCTGGATGTCAAGATATTTCTGGACTTTCTTTGCTTGCGCTTATATTATATATAAATATACTCTAGTATGTATTTATACATACTAGAGTAGTATAAGGATGTTTACTTAGTTAATCACAATCAGGTAGAAAATTTTCTATAATAAGGAGTAATTCTGCCAAACTTCATTTCCGTAAAACTTTGGGTCTTGACAAGCATATTTTCACGCTTTATACTTGTTTCAGCGAAAGCGAGGTGATAGGCTTGGCAAGACGAGCAGAAACCTCGGAACGTGATAAGCTGCGCATGATAAGCACTCGGCTCACAGAGAGCCAGATCGCAAGCATGGAGAGCAGCGCAAAGGCATTGGGCATCTCAAAGGTCGATGTTATCCGCATGGGTATCGAGTGGGTAGCATCCTACGTTGAGAACATCAAGGCATAAAAAAAAATAAGCTACCAGCCGCAACCACCACGAAGCCACTGATAGCTTATCCACATCACGAAACGAGAACCTGCAACCACCAAGGGGGCAGTCTCCCTTTTCGGAATCTATTATACCAAAAAGGGCTGCTCTCCGCAAGAGTTAGGAGCAAAAAAACATGAACTTTCCCACGAAAACCGAAGAATTTCTGAAAACCCTCGCACACGGCAAAGAGCCGACCAGCGAGGACAGGGAGTACGCAGAAGCGCTTGGTAAGCTGTCCGAACTGAACTACCGGGCAGGGTACGAAGCGGGAGCAGCCAATCAGAATGAAAAAATCTGATGCCAGCACTAGCGAACACAATATCTAGTGTATTTTTGATTGACATTCAGATATTTTGCAGTTACGCTTATTGCACAGCAAAACGAAAGGGGGTGAATGTGTATGAGCAGTCCTTACGCAGAGCGTTACGGTCACACCGTTACCATCAGCGTTACGGAGCGGCAGTTTGCAAGCTTGCAGGAATACTGCATCAAGAACCGGGTATCCATCTCTGCTGCTTTCCGTGAAGCGTTCTTCACGCTGCATCCGATGGATTCTACCAATGAAAACGAAAAATGATACGCTCGCTAAAGTTTGGCGACAGAAGCGAACGTATCATCACACACTCAGAGAGTATAGACCCTCTTTGGGTTATTATACCAGAGATGGCCTGCTCTCGCAAGATAGAAAGGTCAAATTTCTATGAATAATAATCTTGAAACCATCCGAATCTTCTCCGAAGATGTTATCCCCGTGTACGACACCGACACTGGCGAAAAGGTTGTGCTGGGTCGAGAACTGCACGAGCGGCTCAAAATCAAGACCGCATACAAAGACTGGATTAAGCGCATGATTGACATTGGTTTTGTCGAAGGAACGGACTTTTCAGTTTTGCTCAAAAATGAGCAAAACCCTCTTGGTGGCCGTCCTAGCGCAGACCATGTTCTTAGCCTTGACATGGCAAAGCACATTGCGATGATTCAGCGGACACCGCAGGGCATGGAGATTCGTCAAAAGCTGATTGACCTTGAGAAGAATGTGTCAGCCAACCAGTTCGCAGGGCTTTCTAAGGAACTGCAAGCAATCCTTGTGATTGACCAGCGCACCATGAAACAGGAGCAACGTATTTCCGCTCTTGAGAACACTATGACCATCGACTACAACCAGCAGCGTGTGTTGAAGCGTGTCGTGAACACGGTGGTCATCAACGCTCTTGGCGGCATGGACAGCCCGGCCTACAAGAGCCGTAGCGTCTCTCAGAAGCTGTTTATGGAATGCAACCGGGACATTCAGGACTGGTTCAACGTGAACAGTCGAAACAACGTGCCGAAGAAGCGGTTTGATGAAGCTGTCGAGTACATCAAGAAGTGGAGACCGTGTGCAAACTCCGTTATGTTGGTTCAGGTCACGAACGGTCAGACCCAGATGCCCATGTGAAAGGAGAACAACTATGCTTACCGCAGATAAGATTCAGGATATGAAGGAATACCTCAACTACGCTTTCGAGACCATGCTGAAACTCTGGCGCACCGTTGACTACAGCGAGTGCGTCCACGAGCCTGTTATCGCTTGTGACGGAAAGGTTGTCGATAGCGGTCAGCTTTCCTTTGAAGCGGACGAAAACGGCGAGATCGAGCCGGTTCTGCTCCGGGACAACAAGTGCATCATGCACGATGTTGAAGTATTGGATGCCCTTGCCCAATGTTGAGTACCATCCCTATCACGGTGAAATCGTGAAGTAAACAGCCAATAAGAAAAGCCAGTGGTTAGAGAACATCTAGCCGCTGGCTTTTTGTGTTATAGATTATTCTGCGAGGTCTGCGTATTTGACTTCAATGCGAGGGATTTCATCTTTTGTCATTGTCAATGCTCTTGTGACTTCAGTTGTCCCGGTAAATTCTCCGTAGATTGTAACAATGTCGTCTTGAAGAATCTTTACAGAGCCGCTCTCCCTTTTATCAACAGCATAGTATTCGTTTCCAAGGTACATATCATACCCATCTTCGTTATCCTGAACGCGCCATGCCTTGTCGCTGCTGAAAAGAGAAGCATCCATAATCTGCTGTACCTTTGCCTTGATTACAATTCTTGTTCCAGCGTACTTTTCCGGGTAGCGGCATAAATCTTTGTAGCCTACGGTTCCACAAGATGCTTTGTATTCTTCTTCCGTTTCAACATGGATAGGTTCACTCTCGGGCTGAGGTTCGCTCTCAACTTCGGGCTCAGACTGGCTTTCAGATACGGATTCACTTTTAGCTTGCTGCTCTGCGGATGCAGATTTTGCTTCTTCCGCTGCTTTGATAGATGCAGCTAAGGCTTCAGATGCTGCTTTTTCTTCGGAAGCCGCCGCGCGTTCTGCTTCCAGCTCCTTGTCATACGGAAGATTCATGCCAACAACAACTAGCACTAAGCACACAACTAAAGCAATCAAGTCTTTCTTCGCTGAATACTTTTCGTGCTTAACAATCGACTTCAGGAGATTCCAGATAATCTTTACGCTGTATGCTACAAAGGCCAGCGTACAGCCGATTCCAAAGTCTCTGCCATCTTTTTGATAGATTCCGTAGAATATACCAAAGCAAATATAACAAGCGATAGACCCGTACCAGAACTTACTGTTCCCTTTTCCTCTAAATGCATTGACGATACAACACACACTTAGAATAAATCCAGCAAGCAGCATGATTCCACTGAACGTTTGCATTTTTGATTCCACCTTTCCTTTGCCAGTATAACACATTCAATGGCTCCGTAAGGGGTCTTTTTGTATTTTTCGGAATTTTTGGAGACTTGCACAATCAGATGGGTTTCGTTTTGTGAAGGTAGGGTGGGTCTTGGCAAAGAAAGTGCCTTTTTTATTTTGGTCGGAGGAGACGGGACTCACCACCCCCACCCGGGCCTCTGGCCCAATTCCCCCCCAGGTGGCCCCAGCGCACCCGGACAGACTGCACAGCACAGGCAGCAGCGCAGACCGTGCCAGATGCAAGCCAGACCGCCCACAGCAAGCCACGCACCGACACACACACCCAAACGCTGGACACGCTGCGCAGGGAGATCGGGACGGCGGCGGATGCTGGACTGCCTGCAATGTGTCCGGCAAAGTGTACAATTTCGGACGTTTATTTTTATCCATATTTATATGGATATATTTTGCCAAAAGCATTGACAATCCATATATATATGGATATAATATAATCAGTCCAGATAAATATGGACTACAACCACAATACACCAAAACAGGAGGACAAAAACCATGAAAAAGACCATTGATTATACCGCACTTGCAGATACCATCCGCGCAGAGCTCAACGCCCGCCACGATCGCAGCGCGTGGGATAAGGCCGTTACGCTGTACGCTTTCGACCTGCTGGACGATGTGCAGGAGAGTGCGAACAATATGGAGCGCTTGCCCCTTGACGGTGCAGAGCTTGAGCGGTGGGCGCTCAACGGTGCAAGCTGCTGGGAGCAGTACAGCAACGGCGGCTGCTCCATCTGCTATAATGCCGATATTGCCGCCCGCGTCTGCACCCCGTCCGAACTCAAGCGCAAGCACGGCGGGATGTATGAGCCTAACAGCCGGGAAACGTGGCTTGATGTGCAAGCCCGCGCACTGTATCAGGCTTGCAACCGTATCCGCACTATCTGCCGCACCAACGGCCTATATTGCAAGGGGGTGCAGTGATATGATTACTCTTGACTTTACCCAGTGGGCTGCACTCTGGTACATTGGCGGCATGATCAGCGGCGCGCTCGTAATGATTGCGTTTCTAAATAGCTAACAAGGAGGGCAAAACGATGAAATATCAAAAATATTTAGATTCTCTTTCCACCGAAAGAAAATATTGCTTGCTTGACCGTATGCGGATTGATTGCGAGTATTTTTTGGGATTCGGCGCACGGCATGAAAAATATTTGTGGGCTGAAAGCGTAAAAGAACAAATTGAAAGTATGCTTTACCTGTATGACAGCATCAAGCAAAAACCGGAATGGCTGACGCGTGAACAGATTTTGAATTATAAAAAGCTAATGGAGGGCTAAAAAATGACGACGTTTGAAGAAAAAGTGAACGCATACCGCGAAAACAAACGGCTCATTGAAGAGCTTGAAGCAATGAACGATGCAATAAAGGCCGAAATAATCAACATGATGCACGGTGCGCCGGAAATGATGCAGGGCACTGCAAAAGCCATTTACAAGGATGTGCAGAGCGTCCGACTTGATAGCAAGCTACTCAAGACGCTGCACCCGGATGTATACGCAGAATGCAGCAGCAAAACCAGCTACAAGCGGTTTAGCGTGGTATAAGGGAGGTTATAACATGATTGACGAAAAAAGATTCAACTATGCGCTTGCTTCGCTTGATAAAGCCGGACAACACCAAAAAACAACAAAAGATAAATCATATTATTACGGTATGCTAACCATGTTGCAAATCATCGTTTCCGACGGCTGGAAAAATGATGTTTTTGTGCGTCGGAGTGATAGCGGTTCGCACTACATTTTCGACAAAACCGCCGAAGGGCGTATTTAAGGGGGTGCACGCATGATATCTTGTATCCTGTTTTTCTTCTGGTTCTTCAGCGCCTTATTTAAGGCGTCTAAGTAACGCCGATTGGACACTTTAACGGGGCTGCACCGCAAAGCAACCCCGCCCCAGCCCAAAAGGGCAAAAATATTTTTTGCAAGTCCTGTTTTTAGGGCTTGCAGTATGATATACTGTAAAAAAGGGCAAAAGCCCGGAAAAGAGGAAAAATCATGTTAAAAGACGTTTCTAGCAGTGCCGCCGCCCTGTATGATGGAGGGTGGAGAAGCGCAGACGCTGACCAGCTCCGCACAGAATACGACTTGACAGAAGAAGAAACGCAAGAGCTTTGCGCCGCCCTTGCAGACCTTGAAGAAAAAAACAAATAATCTCCACCCCGCCCACGCTGGCGGGGCTTTTCTTTTGCCTTGCATCTGCTGAGGGCGCAGGGCTTTTATTTTTGCCCTGCGGCGTATAAGCCACGCGCAAGCGTTTACAACGCCTTTTTCGCCATCTATGCAATTTATACAGCCTCAGTGCAAAAAGCGTTTACAGGGCGTTACAGGGGCGTTTCCGTTAATTTAGCACATTTCAGCGGACACAATACAGCAGCCACACAGGCCAACTATGCACCGCCTGCGCCACGTTGGAGCGTATCACAGCGCCGCAGCACTTCCAGCGCATAACCAGAGATACCAGCGCCACGCCGGACGCCGTACAGGTCAACGCAGCCGCCCTATTATAATAAGGTATATAAGGGCGCAACGGTGTGCCCCTGTTATAGATCCATGCCAGACAGTGCAGCACACCGCAGACCATGCAAGCCCGGCGGGGTCGGCTCCTGCCGTGTGTGGATCGCTGGCAAGTGCTGCACCTGCTGAGGGGTCAACGTCTCGATGCTTCCAACGCCCGGCGGGGCAGTCCAGCAGCAGGAGCGCGGCGGGCGGCGCGGAACCACTGGCGGCTTGCGCCGCAGCTCTTTTCGGGCTTTCGCCCGATAGCTAATAGAGGTCAGCAATAGTCGTAGCGTTCCAGCTGGAATAGTCGTAGCCAATAGTCGTAATTTCTCCAATAAAATAGTCGTGGAATAGTCGTAAAGTCGTCAGACGACTAGCTTTTGAAAGTCCTATATATTGTATAGTAACGAGTAGCTCGCTGATAGTCGCAGAGTAATAGTCATAGAATTTTCTTACGAACCATCGTAAAATAGTCGTGTATTTTTTGTGTGAAATAGTCGTTCGCCTTTTAGAGAAAGAGAGGTGCGATAGTCGCTAAGTCATCCGAGCACTCCAAAAATCGTTTCTCGTTCCAATTTCGCATAATTTATTCCTACGCTAGTTATATCTATTTCGCATAATAACCGTACTTATTATAGTATACAGATATAGTTACTCCCGATAATCACAGATTATTTCGTATAATAACTCGCACCATCCGATTCGGTCTGTTCCTACTCAGTTTAATTCCCAGTAATGTACTATGGTATTATAATCAATCCATAGCATTCTTCTAGGAATAGTCAATGCAACATTTCTACATATTCAGCCGACTACGAAATGAAGTCCATTATCCATGTGAAATAGTCGTAGGCCATCCACAGACCCGAGCCTCACGCCAGTTCTCGCCTACGGTCTGCTCTGCTGGCTAACGGTATAGCTTTTGGAGATAGAGGGTTGTAGGGAGAAAGAACCTTTGCAAAAACATTCGGTTGTCGTTTCCAGTTGTCGCAGTTGTCGTACCATTTTGGCGTGGGGGCCTCAAACAATTTATTTGTTTGAGGGGGGAGTTAGGGGGATTATAGGGGGTAATAGGGGTTGTAGGGGAAAGAGGGGGAAGAAAGGGGGGAAGATTGGATGCGAACGCATCATGTGCATCCATTTGCATTCAAACGCATCACGCTGATAGTCGTAGCCATATCAACCCAAACGCAACTCGATCGAGACGGCTCCTGCCCAAAATCAGACCTTGCCGTTTTCTCTCGATAAATAACAGACGAAAAAAGCATGGAATAGTCGCAGAGGGTAGTTTTACCACCTGATACCATTCCATGCTTTTCATTCCGTTTGTTAATTGGTGATTATAGCGGAGATTTGAATTCTGCTATCTGCTTGCATCTTGCGCATACGCTCCGCAGCCGCTTCTTTCTGTTCGTCCGTCATAATTCTTGTGGTTGCAAACCGAACCAGTCGCTTGGGCATCTCATACCACTTACCGTCCTTGTCCTGTTTGACCAGCTTGTACGATGCAGGCTCACGTTCGCACAGCTTGTCAAGCTTGCGCATATACACCGGGTCAGCGGTATAAACCGATGCAGTATCTTCCGCTGCATTGAAGTTGACGATGGTCTCTTGTTCCATTCGAGTGATGTTCATAATCGTTTTCCTCCGTTTGTTGATTGATGAAAAATATTTATGGGGTTCAAGCGGTAACTTTATCGCCTAGACCCCGTTATCTGTTTTTCTTGCCTATTCTACCGTGACGATACGAGCGCAGAAACGATGCTATCCTTTCGTTTCAATAGTCGGCGCATTATCGATAGCAACCATTACGTTTTCTAGTACATCAAACATCAATGCATTGAACGTATAATCTGTTTCATCCACGCTAACATATTTCATCTGCTCATCGGAAAAGTATCGTTTTAGTGCGTTAGCATCAATAGGTCGAATGTTCATTTTGTCTCCTTCCGTTACATCCACACACATTCTTTGAACTGCTGTGTTTCCATCTGGAACGTGATGTCAAGAGTCCCAACGTTACCCTCTTTGTTCTTCTCAAGCGCAAAGTGATAGTGCTCTTCCGGTCTCTTTTGCGTTTTTACTTTCTGTGCCAGCAGGATTATTGCATCTGCGTCCTGCTCGATTTGCCCGGATTCTCGCAAGTCTGCGGCGGTCGGTGGAATACCAGCTCTTGCGGTCTCTCGATTGAGCTGTGCAAGTGCTACCACCAGTGTTCCTGTGGACTGTGCGAACTCATGCAGTGCCATGCTGATTTCCGTGACGGCACTGTATCGGTCTTTCGCTCCGGCTTGATGGATAAGCTGCAAATAGTCGATGAACACTACTTTGGCTTGCATCCTGATGGACTGCGTTCTAATCCACCCAACACCCTTACCGGCGGCAGAGCGGACAAACAGCGGATATTTTTTGATAGCTGCCAGCCGGTCAAGCTCGTTAATGCTGACGGTCTTGTTTTTGACCGTGTGCAGCGGTACGCCCAGCTGGTTTGCGATGATACGAGCATAGAGGGTATCCGGGTCAGTCTCTAGGCTGAAATACGCCACCTTGCGTCCGTTCTTGGCTATTTCACAGGCAAGTTGCAGGGACAGAGCAGTTTTGCCAGCAGACGGTCTGCCGCCGATCACAATGAAGTTGCCCGGTACAAGATGCAAGTTGTTATCCAGCACTTTAAACCCTGTGCTGATATACTCCGGCTTATCATCCAACTTGCGGATGTAATTGTCTATGCCGTCACACATCGGGATGAAATCGCTTCTCTCGTTGTGTAGGTTGATAGCTTCGCCTAGCTGCTCATAGATGCCCGTCAGGTCTGCGTATCTGGTTGAACCATCAACGATTTTGAACGCAATCTCTCTGGCTCTGGACAATGCTGCCTGTTCTTTGACGATTCCAGCCCATCCAAGCATCATGTCATGGGTGACGTTGCGGATGAACTCTGCGCCAAAAGCATCCAGACATTCACCCATTGCTTTCTTGCAGTTATCGTACCGTCCCATGACTTCTACCGGGTTCCACTTGTCGTTGTGTTCCCAATAGCCACGAATGGCAGCGAATGTATCACGTAGTTCTGGGCAGAAATCGTCGATTTTAAGGTCTTGCAGCACATCGGCGTATTCAGAGAACGTGAGAACTGCCCCCAGCAGAATGTATTGGGTCTGATTTTCAATATTCACCGCAGAAAGTCTCCCTCGTCAGGCAATTCAGCCATTGTCTGCTGATAGCCACCGTTCCAGTCCTTCACGTTACGCATCCAGTTCCGTGCAGCAGCTTTCCAGTCTTTCATAGGCGACTTGCCGACCTTCCAACCATTTGCCGTGAAGTGGTCAATGAACCGCTCTGCCTCCGATTCCATGTATCCCTTCTCGGAAAAGTATTCTCTTGCTTGCTCGATAGTCGGCGCTTTGAAGCGTTTGGCTTCGTTGGTATTTTTCTTTTCACATTTTTCTTTTTTATCAGATTCAGATACAGAATCAGATACAGATAAGCTACCATTCGTATCAGTTGGTATGTTTGGTATACCATTTATACCATTCGTATCCTGTGATACCATTGGTATGCTTTCGTATTTTTTATCGTTCCAACGCTTGTTTATATTTTTCTTGTTTGCTTCTCGTCTACGTTTATCACGTTCTTCTATCTTCTGCACGTTCATATCATCAAACGCCTTAACGACTTTCCAGAGCATCCGCATAGCACGGTCGTTGCCGTATGACGGCTCAAGTCCAGTCTCAACATACTGCGCGTAGTTGCGGACGAATGCTCCAAATTCCTCGTCTGTCAGTTCGTCCATCGCGTGAACGTGTTCCAACAGAAGAATCATTGATGTTCTCGGCTTGTGTTCCTGCTCCATGTTCAATCCTCTTTGTAACGGCTGTTCCACCGGCTGATGATTTCTTTTCGTCCGTCTTTTTCGTCATATGGCGACAAAGTGCCATCTTCACCAAAGCTATAGTAAGCGCTATTGCTCATTGATGCGTTGTGACACTTTTCGCACAGAATCATCCATGTTGTGTGGTATCTTCTCTTTGAATCCACTTGATGCAGTCCATCGTGATACAGCGTCGGAATAGACCCGCAGAACGGGCATCTCTTAAGTTCTTCCATCTTTAACCCTCCTCAAAACGGGCATTCTTCGCCAGATTCACGCAGCCAGCCTTCGCCCGGAATATTGACTATCTCATAATACTGCCGTGCAACGTAGATTGTTTTCTGCCCATCCTTAGCAATCAGACCAATAATCAGATAGCTGCCATGAGCCATAAAGAACCAAGGTTCGCTCTTGTAAGTCTCGCCCTTCATCCAGTTCTTCATCCTATTCACGGCTTTTTCAATGTCCTTGTCGGGGCAGTCCGGGTTGTCGTATGCAAAGAAATCTTCAGGAAATTTAAGCTTTTTCACTTTCTAAATCCCTCTCTCGTTCTCGTGATTCGCTTATGCGCCTTTACAGGCCTTGCGCCTTTGCCGTACGCTGGGCGGATATGTTTTGCCTTGATGTACCCGCAAGGCGGGTTCGGCCCGAAATCAAAAAGGCTCAAATCCATAATGATGATGCCAAACTTCTTGTTCGTCATGTTTACTGCTCCTTACGCATACCATTTCGGTGTTTCGTCAAAGATTTCCACGCCTTCTGTAAAGCCAAGCCTATCTAAGGTTTCGCACATAATGTTATCCATCACGCCATGCACATACTCCTCATCATCTCCGTATGCTCTGTACGCTTCTCGCATGGCAGCCGTAAACGAGTCAATCATATCCTGCGTAATAACGATATTGTTTTCCATAAGCCCTCCTATACCATCGGAAACGTCATTCAATGCGTCACAGGACACTGAATGTTCGGGTCAATAGTCGGTGTTGCATCAATAGCATCCAGCACCTCATCGTAGAAAGCTCCTCCATCGGGATTCGAAAACGAACTAGCTCTGTCTGCGTCCAAAGCGCATTTTTCAATCTTCTGGCGCAGCGCATCTGCATCAATCGGTCTCATATCTGTCAACCCTCCGGCGCATAAATGCGCATCCAATGTGTGACCGTCACGTTATCCGGTAGTCTCTCGCCTATCTCATCCCAGAACTGACCGTCTGCGTAACAGCCAAGAAAGTATGCTGTCGGCGAGAGTCCTTGCAACATTTTTCCATCTTTATCACGCCACGTTGTCTTAGTCGCAAGCAACAAAGGCTGCGTCCGCTCTCGTGGCGGTTCGCTTGCTGGATGCCAGAGTGTGTTAGCCATTGTACAATGCCTCGTTTACGGATTGTATGTAAGAACAAAATTCTGTAACTGTTGTGGCAAGATATTGATTTCATAGTGATACTTGTTCACATCGGAACCGCTCAAATCCTCCACGATGTACATGGTGTACTCGTTCAAATAAACGTAATGCTTCTTGTATGTTCCATCGGGTAGTTCAATGGTCACGACAAGTTCGTTGTTGCTATTATTGGAAATGTCCATGTTGCCAATGATTTCAAGCATCGGCGTGTCTGTTCTTGCGTTGACAACGGACAGACGGCGTGTGATGTTGAAATTTTTTGCCTGTTGTGAAATATTGTGATTCACACGAGATGCTTCGGTGCATCCGCACAATGCAATAGACGCAACCAGTGCCATAGATAAAAATGCTTTTTTCATTGCCCTTTCTCCTTTTAATCTCCATCCCACACGTCGTCAGGTCGCATTCTTGCAAATGCAAGTAGACCGTACAAGGCACGTTTTGCGTTGCCCTCTGTGGCGTTCCAGTAGTTGCTATCGTCCACATCGTCCCCTAGTGCAGAAATAGCCTTTTCAAGCATTGGAATGCTTTCTGCACCTGTCTTGCCGTAGATGGAGCGGATGCCGCCCTCACCAAATACTTCTGGTCAATAATAGAAGTGACCGTAATTATAGGTGACGTTGAGCCACAGTTCTTTTGTGCCGCCCATAGCGCGCATACCGCCAGCGATAAAATGCGTACTATCCGCTTTGAGCGGTTCGTGCGTTACGGGGTCGCACAATGAAATATCATAGCTCATATTCGTCCAGCTCCTTTCTGATTTGCTGGCGCTCAATCTGCTTCAATCTTGCCTTTGCCAGCTTGCGGTTGTCAGCCTTGCGAATAGCCCAGTTGTTGCGGTGGTTTGCCCACGCTGCAAAATAGTGACTGTATTCGCTTTGATCGTACCAGCCCTTGCCAATAAGCCCTTTATAGGTCTGCTGACGTTTCATCTTTCTTCTCCCATTCTTTGCATCCACGTTCGTCCCACACGAAGTCTGCAACATGTTCTGACCGGTCGTTTACACACACGCCCTCCGGCTCTGCGTACCATTTGCAAGAGCCACAGGACGGCTCAGATTTGTTCTTGCAGGATTCTGCTGTGCATCGGATAGCCTTTCCAGCGGAGAACTGCTTGATGCCCATACAAGAGCAGTGTTTGGTTGTGCAGTAGAAGCTCATTCCTCTATCTCCTTCCATCCGATAAACTCGCATAAGCCAACAGTGTTATTGCCGCAACGATGAATGAGGACTTTATCGCTTATTTTGAATTTTGCGATAAATCCAATTTTGCTTTCTTCCATTTCGTTTTCAAACATCCAATCAACAATGTCTTTGTCAATTCTGACATCGCCTTCGTCCGTCATGGTTGCAAAGCACTGTTTGCATCTGTAAAGAGCACACTTTTTCATCTCCTTTGCCCTCTCTTTCCCCTGTTGAACCGCCCGATCACTCGCTTATACTCCGCATAACACTCCGGGCACAGGTCGCCTGTGTCCCTGCGCCACGCCCAGTCCTTGAAATATTCGTCAGGGTTCATCATCCTGCCGCGCAGCACCGCTCCGCAGCGGTCACATACTCGCTTGTGGTAGATTCCTCTGTCAGTCTGCATCAGATTCGCCTGCTTTCTTTTTAGATGCGCGTTTTTTATTTGGGCTTTTAATCTGCTGTGGTTCAATCTGCTGTGGGATAGAATCAATCAGATTCTTGAACTTCTGCATGGTTTGATATTCAATTAAACCAAACATAAACTGCGCTAGTTCTAACGGCGTTCCAACCTGTTCCGAATGACCGTCAGAATATGTAATGATTTTCATTGCTCGTCCTCCCCAACATCCTTAAACAGGATTTCTTTGTAAGCTTTCCAGTCTCTGATTTTACACGGAATATCCGTTCCGGGTACGGTCTTTTTTAGACCATCCATCTGCCAGACATTCCACGAGATGACATCTGCAATTGCGTCAATCAGCACCGGCGACATACGGTGATTCTCAATCTCATTTCCGAACAGCGAGCGAAAATTCTCCATCAGCGTAAGGAATAAATTGCACCGTACCAGAAGTAAGTTATCTCCTTGCCACTCGTAGCCGTATGTACTCATGTAAGCGTTCATGGCGTAGTTGAGCCAAAGGCTGTAATCCCAAACTTTCGGGTCTTTGAAGTGTTCCTTTGTTATGGCATTCAGCTTCCTGTCCAGCAGACCGATTCTGTCCGGCACTGCAATCATCTGCCCTGTTGTGGTATCGTATCGGCTTGTGAGGAATGGCGCTTCTCCACAGGTGACTTCAAGACAAGTCTTGTTGATGTACTCCTTCCAGTCCTCGCCCTTCAGGTCGTTTTCGGCAACGTCTGCCATCTTCTTGCAAACCCAAGTCGGTGTGAAAACCTCTGCTTTCTTGCTGGTTCGCTTCTTCTGGTCTGCAAGCCGTTTCTGCACACGAGGGACAAGTTGAACCCTGTCTAGCTGCTCCAGTGTGATTTCATCTGCAAAGCCCACGCTCAGTTCAGGAGGCGGGTCTGTCGCCCAGATGATGTTCTTGCCTGTCGTGTGGTCTTGCAAGAGGACAGGCAAGAACGTGCGTAAGCATGGGTCGGAGAAGTCAATCAAAGTTCCCATTGGTCAGCCCTCACCATGATTTTGTTTTTCTCTTTCAGCCAGTCCTTGACGCAATGAAAGCAATGTTCACGGTTCTGGCAACGCTCCGGGTCACGATGTTTGATAAGCTCGCAGATGCCCCGCGTAAAGTTTTCTGTAATGTCCTCGTCCGTCATAGAGCGGATAAAATCTCCGTTAGTCATGTTCCACCATCTCTCTGTACTCCACGTCAATCCCTTTCGGCAAAGCCGTCTGGTACTTTTGTGCCAACTGTTCTGCGCTCTGGGCATCGCCCAACGGCTGTTCAGGCGGTGCAACAGTGACTTCCACGTTGTCACGCATACCAAAATAGTTTTTGGCTCTGAAAATCCACTCTGCTGGGTTCTCCTGACCATACATACCGTTGTACGCCCACATGGACTGCATTTGCAGAATCAGCTTCAAGATGTACTTTTGCTGCAAGCTGTCGTCACGGCGCTTGCCCGCCATAATCTGCTTCAGGCTCACCCATTCGATGCCAAGCACCAGTGCAATCCATTCCACCACAGGAGAGATTCTGGCTTCGATGCAAGCGTCAAAAAAGAAGTCAAGGCGTTGCTGCACTTCAATTGGGTTGTTCATGTCCACGCTCGGAAGGTCGCCAAAATACTTGGCTGCAATCATTCCGATGACCTTCTTGTCCTCTTCATCACCGATTCTCGACTGCAAATCGCCTGTGTTCAGCATCTTAGACCTCGTGATTGCTAACTCCTGTTGTTCTTTCACCTTTTTACTCACCTGTGAGCGGATAGATTTCCGCTTATTAAGCATCTGTTGTTTCTTCTTCTCTCGCTCTTTCTCACGCTTCGCAGCGGCTTCTTCTTTCGCCTTTTGTGCCCGCTTCTCACGCTTTTTCTTTTCAGCTTCGGTCAGCGGTGGTCTGCCACGACCACGCTTCGGGGGTGTTGCCATGTATCAGGCCTCCTTTGGCGGTTCAGGAAGTGGCATCCAATGGGTGACGGCGTATGGGATTTCACTTCCAACTTCTGCCCAATGTTTGTAAAAGTCCATAAAGCCAAAAATCGTATCGCCGTTATCGCAAAATGCAAGAACTGGAGTATAATGTTTTGGTTGCCTATCCTTGACGCTAATCCATTTGTCAGGAAAACCGTTCTCGCTATAAGAAACCGTTTCAAAATAGTGCGTAGCCATCCCAAGTTCTTGTTCAATATCGTTTAGGATGCTCTTGTCATCCTCGTCCGCTTCCGTTTCGAGAACAAGGTAAATCCGCTTTTTCACACTCTCACCTCTTCATCTTCTTTTCGATGCTGTCCAGCTTCCATGCGATTTGCCAGACTGCACAGCAACCATCCAACTGCCGCCACCAAGCACACTTTTCTTTCTCGCATACGCACCGACCAAGCGGATTGATGGTCATCTTCATCGGGCAGTAAAGTTCGTTGTCCATTAGTACTCCTTTTCGATATGAACCCTTGCAATGCCGACCATCGCATCATCGGAGCAGCTCATAATCCTACCGTTACGGAGCGACACGCAGTTATATATAGTGCCGCCGCAAAAGATAGGGCTGCACGTAATCTCACTTGTCTTCATATTAAGTTCGCCTTTGTAGTAAAACGGTTCTCCTTCCTTGAGCGAATCAAAACGAACTCTCTGTTTGCCATGCTCTCCACGAATTTCCATTTTTACCTCCCAAGAAACACAAACGCCCACTTCATCCATACTACAATAAAAGCGATTACAACGCCTTGCAGAATCACAAACTTTCTGCGGCTTCTTTCCATCCTCTTTTCAATGTCATATCTGTTCATGTTTTTACCTTCACCCCATCACAACAGCCGTACAAACGACCAGACACACGTTGATGAACAGCCATACGAGCATTGCTTGGCGTTCTTCAAACAGGTTGTCTGCCGCGTCTTTGATTGTCCGTTCGGACTGAACTACCACCGCCAACAGGACTAGGCAGACCAGCCAGCGAGTTGCAAATTCAAACATTGTTAGCTCCACCTTTCTCTCAGCTCTTTTTCGACCTGTTCTGACTTTGCTGTGATGTAATCTGCAAACTCGTCAGGGGTCATGTCCTCTTCTTTGAACTTGCCGACCATCTCCCAGTACCTGTCGCCAATGCGGATGATTTTCTGCACCTGTTCATCGGTCAGGTCTGCATCGCACCGAAGGTTCTGAATCAGTGCGCCCCATGTGGCGGCAATTCCATCCAGAGCCATGTGAAAGCCGTACAACTGGTTCTGTCGTGCGATTTTACGGAGGTTGGTTGACATCGCCTGTTTGCCATTTACGTGGCGGTTTCCATGCTTATTCATCTGACTGCTCCTTTGCTTCAAGGCGAGAGAGCCAGCGGACTTCCTTTTCGTGCTGCATCTTCTGCATCCGCTCAAAGGCTACATCGTCCAAGTCCAAAGCAATAATGCAGTTCACAACGTCTGCATACTCCTCTTCAAACGCCTTTCGGCATTCCTCTACGCTCTTCGGCGTCGGGTTCGTTCCATCCAGCGCACGGCGCGGCTTCAATGCAGCCTGTGCCAGTTCGGATGCTTCTTCTGCCACCTGTGCCAAGATTTCCGTCTTGGGCAGAATGTCTGAAACTTTCTTACTCACTTCTGTTCTCCTTTCAGCCAGTCGTTCAGCTTTGCCATGCAAGAGGGGCAAAGGCAAATCGGCGGGTATCCCTCAAACGATGGGTAAACCAAATTTTTGTTTTCGTTTACAAGCGTCTTTTGGATTGAGTTCCCGCAAAGGGAATTGTCGTAGTAATCAAATGCTTCACCGCACCTATCGCATTTCATGTTCTTTCTCCAATCTCTTTAGCAGCCCATCCACGTCATACCGCCAATGGACACGCAGCCTTTTTGCTTTGATCTCTATCCCCTCTTGCTCTGCCCATTGCCAAGGGATGCTCTTCCGGCTCTCGTTGTAACGGAACGCTAGAACCTTGCTGGCAGGGATTGCAAAGGTGCGGTTGACCGCCCTGTAATTGACTATCACATGAGCGGTCTGACCGCCATACCCCATTGCTTCCACCATATCAGTGATGTGCTTTTCCTTACGGTATTTGCACTTTGCCTTGTCATACTTGCCGAACACCTTTTCCAGAGGGATAGAAGGCGTTTCAATAGTTTTCAGCTCGAATAGGTGGTTCATCGGGTATCGGTATACAAGGAAGTCGCAGATGTTGTCGATGGAAAAGGACAGGTTCTCGTTGCCACCGTAGTAGGTGGTAGCACTGTCTTTCAGGCGGTAGAACCACGCATCAGATGGGATGGATGCCTTGAAGTCTGCTTCAAACTGCTTGCCGGTGTTCATGCGTTGGCCTCTGGCGGTTCGGGAATATACCTCCAGCAACGAATTTCTTTAGTTTGGATGTCTCGTCCACTATAACCTCTCTCCAAAATTGTCCAAGATTTGTAGTCTGAATCATAACAGCCAACTACTGCTTCTTCGTGAAAAATATTTTTCACCACAAACAAAACTCTTTTCAGGCATGGCGGAAGTTCTTTTTCCGGGTTAATCCATTCTTTCTGATTATTCATCCTTGTTCACCTCTAAATTCACTTCCGAGAAACCGTTTCTTTCCTTTTTCCCAGTGTTTGTCCTCATAATCACGGCGGTACACGCTCTGGCTGTGGTTCAGCTCATACACGAACGCCTTGCGCTCCTCGAAGTCTTTCTTCTCTGCCTTGTATTTCTCGCAGGTGTCGTGGCAGGCTTGGTGGCGCGATGTGCAGTTTAGACAGCAGGTAATCATCTTTCCAAACGCCCGTCCAGCCAGATAGCGCAGCTCTTATATAAGGTAGGCGGTCAAGACGAAGGAACTTCTTCGCAGATGGTTTCGAGTTCTTCAACATCTGCTGGCTCAAAAACAAGAGATGCGCCTTCGCATTCATATTTCTTTGCTTCCCAGTCCACTTTGAATTTTTCAAAATCGTTCTTGTATCGAGGGAACGGATGCGTTTGCTCTGCGTAATAAACGCCCATCATAACTTTTTCATCATCTTCTGGCTTCCAGCTTTCGAGATGATAACTTTCGTGGTTGTCATACTCCCAAAGGGACAGTTCAACAATCAATCCAGAAAAAGCATCGTACATCTGTTGGAGACTTTCAAAATCCCGATAAACCAGCCCTTGCCCCTTGTGGGATTCTTTGATTTGTTCGATGCTTTTCCCGCCAGTTTTCAGGCGGCATCGAACTACTTTCGGACGGTAAAACATAGCGTTCCTTTCTCGCCTTTTGTTCCGGTAGCGTAACCGTTAGTTAAAAGGGAACGAACCGTCGTCCTCAATCACGGAAAAGTCATCGTTCACACCCTGCGAGTAGCCGGAGCCAGACCCACCATCCAGAGTTTTCTTCGGTCTGACCTCATAATCTCCGGAACGAATCTTGTCCACGCTGGTAAAGCGGTCAACAACAAGCTTCGTCTTGATGTTGCCATCGTTGCCCATGTACTCCTCCTCACGGAGAACCACGCCGACCAGCTTGCCACGCAGGGTCTTTTCATCATTGTTGAACTTGTAGCCGGGATTGGACTGCTCCACAGCGGTGATGAAGCCTTTGAAAAACGGCAGTGCCTTCTCTTTGTAGCTCTTGATGGTCTTGCCACCCCACGCCCATTCGCCCGGATTCAGCTTGCCACGTTCGATAAGAGAAGCGGTCTGCTCACGCCAGTAACCCTTGAACTCGCCTTCTGCGACTTCCCACTCGATGTTCAGGCGCTCCTTTGCGGGTTCATCCGTTGCCTTGCAGATACCGGCAACGTAGCCGCCAACAGGAAGGTCACGGCGCTCAGTGGCTTCTTGCACGTCATTCCAGTTGATGTTCTTCATCTGTTATTCTCCTTTGTTATCCGGCTGAACCGGGATGTTGTAATACTCACGGATGGTCTTGTCTACGGCGGCGAGGTCGTTCTCGATCAGCGCATCGCTGAACATCCCAAGAGGGGTTTTCACGGTGTCCATTCCATCATTGCGAGTGCTGAACAGGTATCTCCCATCCTGCACAACGGTTTTCAGAACGATGGTGAAGTACCCTTCCACGCAGACCTTCTCGTCTAGCAGCTTTCCGATGGTCTTGAACTTCTCACCACCGTCTCCGTCGCGCTCGCTGTGCCCGAAAAAGTAGACCACCACATCGTCCGGCAGTTCCTTCGCCCGCATCAGCAAGGCGTTGAAGTTAGCTGCCATGTCGGTAAACTTCTGGTATCCGGCAACCTTTGCGTTCCGCATGAACTCGCCAGTCATAAGATAGGTGGCATCGTCAATGACGATAGACTTACGCTTGGTGCTGTGGATTGCGGCATCAATCTTGCCGTAGTCGTTTGTGATATAGGTTTTCATGTTGCTGCGGAACGGCAGCGGCTTTCCAAGCACGTTGATAACCGCAACCTGTTCCGGGTCAAAGTTCCGAAGCGAAGCGGATTTACCGCTGCCGGAGTGACCGTAGACCATTACTAATACTGCCATTTTTCTTTCCTTTCTTCGGCTTCATTAGGCTTCATTGTTCTTACTTTGGCTTAACTTGGCTGTACAAAATCAGCCAGCCATCAGCTCTGCCAACTGTGCACGGAGATCTTTCAGCTCCGCTTCCCTGTCCTCGATTTCAGACTGCAAGTCCTTAATCTCAGCCAGACGGTCAGCTTCTTTGGCTTCTGCCATCTGCTCGTTGGTCATAAAATACACGCCGTCCTCCGGCTCGGTCACGCCACCGAATCTGTCAAGGTTAATCATCTTTTGGTCTCCCTCTCTTACGTTCCTCTTTGATTTGCAACGCACTGTACCACTGGTCTCTGTCGATTTCGATGGTAGACCACCGGTGGTTACAGGCAATGCACTTCTTGCGGCGAACAATGCTGTCATGGTCTGACCGGCTGTCAATCGTTGTAATGTTGTCGCTACCGCACACTGGGCATTTCACCGTACATCCCTCCACTTGTTAGTATGAGCGGGAATGCGGTTCAGCTTCCCCATCCGTTCGTTATCTTCATGCTCTTTTTCCGCGTTCACTCCAAGCGCGCACAAAACCAGAGCGGTAGCTAGTAACATCAGTGAAACAAATGCCCATCCAAGCATCTGTACTGTAGTCTCGCAGCCATTTATTGTATCGCCACAGCTAACGGCTACGATTGCGGCGACAATACCAAGTATGGTAAGTACGTTTCCTTTTACGGTTTTCATTTTATCCCTTCTTTCAGAATGATATCGAATAAAAACGGTTTGCTTGCATCGATCATGACTATTGCATTTAGCGCTTCGGCTATTTTTGCAAGCGTATCAGTCTTAACGCCCGTCTTGTACGGCGCTTTATTCGGACTTGTAATGTTGTATATTGTTGGGGCTGACACGCCGCTTCTGCGGATAAGCTCCGATGCCTTCATATTGCGTTCTTCAAGAGCGGCTTCCAGTGTCATGCCTTTTCCTCTGTGTTCTTTGGTTCTCTGCGTCTAAAAATCCAACCGGTTGTCATCAAAGCGCCAACGCCTATGATGTACCATGTCGCCTTAGCTCCGACTAAAAGCTCGATGTGATGCACCAGCCAGAAGTTCAGCAGAAACACTGCGAGAATAAACGCTAAGACAATGCCCCAGATCAGGGCGATTTCCACGAATACTTTCATCTTTATCCTTTCTTCGAATGCGTTCAAGCCGTTCCTTTTCACGGCTGTGCCAGCGGATTTCCCGCTGACCGTAGTATTTACCATTCATAAGTCAGTTCCCCTGTTGCAAGCATCCTTGACACCTCACCGTAATGCTTGCCCATTTTATCAGCGAGTGCTTGAACTTGCCCTACGGATGGAATCTTTTTTTCTTCCAGTGCTTTCTCGTTTAAGGCTCGTTCTCTTCGTATGCTCTGATGTTCCGCAATACTTGCAAAAGCTGCATCTTTCGCGCAATCTTTGTGGTACTTTTGTGCCGCAGACATTTTAATCATTGGCTTACCGCACCATTGGCACACGGTTTTTACTGGAGTGAACCCACGTCTTGAGCTCAATGCTTTACGTCTCGCGCGCTTTTGCTCGCACGAGACATCTCTTTTACATTGTGTGCAATATTTTTTGCGTTGGTTTACCCTACCCAAAAAAGCTCCGCAGCGCTCGCAATATTTAATCTCCATCTTCATTCGGTTTACCTGCCTTTTTGGCTTCCCGATTGTGACGTTCAAAGCACTGGTTGATGGACTTTTCCATCCACAGCACCTTGTTGGCATCGTTTCTGGACACGCCAGCTGCCATTGCCAGCTTTAGTCTGCGCTTGCGGCTTTGTGCTTTGCGAAATTTCATCACCAGCACTCACCAGCCTTATCCGTGATGAACTTCGGGACTTCCTGACCTGTGGCAATGCACAGCGCAACTAGCTTTTCGACCCAGATGTCAAACAGGCTTTCTTTTGGCATATAGCACTGGCCAACACAAGGCTCCTTAAAGCTTTTCCAGATCGTCAGTCCGACAGCACCATCCGTGACCGTCCATATCATACTGTAGCCTTCATTGCACAGATTGTACAAAATGTCTCGTGCTCTGCTTTTGGCTTCGTTGATTTCAAAGGCATCCCAGCACTTTTTACTTTCCTCGTAGGCCTTTGCCGCCTCGTCAATCACGTGGTGCGCTTTTTCCGGGTATTCAAGGTCTACCTTTAAGGTGATAATCTGTTCCATGTTCAGTCCTCCCATCCTCCGAAATCTTGTTGTTCTGCAACAGCCCTAGTCTCGATTCTCGGCGTGATGCCCAGCTTCTTGAGCTGCTCATGGATGAGCTTTTCACCCTCGACCGTCCAAACCGTCGTGTTCGGAATATAAGTCTTGCCGTTGGAGCGCTGGATGGCTTTGCCTTTTCGATTCTTGGTGTATCCCTTGCCTTGATAGGGCTTGTACAGAACCCACTGACCATCGCTGTCTTTGTACTGAACTCGCTGGCTGTAAAGCAGCTTGTTCAGCTTTTCAGCAGTCAGACCGTAGTCCTTCGCAATGCTGGTGGCCGTCCGGCAGTTGTCCGCAATGCACACAGCACGAGCGAACTCAGCATCCGGTGTCAGCTCTGCAATCCGCTTGTCCTTCTCCTCCAGCTCCTCATGCGCTGCGATCAGTGCAGTTGCGAGAAGCTGCGACCTGGTAAGCTGCGGTACGTTGTAGCTTCCAGTCTTACGAATTGCAGGAAGCACATCGTTCGTGACCCATCTGCGGAACGGAGCCGCTTCCGGTTTGTCGCTGCGGAGAATGACATGGTACAAACCGCTCTCGTTGACAATTACCATTTCCTGTTTTCCGCCAAGGGTGTCAATCAGGCTGACACCCTTTTCGTCATCATCCAATCGGTCAGCAGCCATACGGTTATTGCTAATGCCAAGCACAGCGCATACGTCTTTCAGAACAAACCAAGCTTCCCCGTCCATATCAACAGTGCGAACCTTGTTGTTTTGATATTCAAAAACTTGAATGTTTGCCATTTTCGCCTTCCTTTCTCTGCTCAATCAATTTGTTTACCGCATCTTCAACTTTTTCTCTAATACCAGTAGGCTCTCGCTTGCCGTTGAGGATGACGCTTAGGTATTCATGCGAGTACCCCATGCTCTCAGCAAGCTCTTTAATAGACAGCCCATGAACATGAAGTTTTCCAATAACATCCCCCGTCCACTCTGGACGCAAATTTTCTCTCCCCTTTCTTTGTACAAATACTTGAACAAAGACTAAAAGTGTGATAATATAATGTTGTCAACAAAGTTCAAACATTTAATCATTGCTCTTGTATTCGATTGGAATTGTGCTCAATTTCTTGAACCTGATAGCACTATTAAAGCACAATTCTTTGAACATTACAAGGGCTTATGCTCAATTTGTTGAACTTCGGCAATTTGCACAAGAACAGAAGGTTGAGTATATGTTTTTTGACAACTTCCTCGCATTATGCGATTCAAAGAATGTTGCCCCGACAAAAGCCGTTATTGATGCCGGACTGCCGAAATCGTCTTGGTCTTACTGGAAAAAGAAGTATGAACAAGGCGAAGACCCAAAGCCGTCTTCCGATAATGCTTCAAGATTAGCAAAATACTTTGGTGTTACAGTTGACTATCTTCTTACTGGCAACCAAAAAGAAAACCCGCCCCAGCAGCCGCAAAGCGAAGTTGATGCAGCATTGGAGCGGATTAGAAAAAAACTTGAATCTATGCCGAAGGAACAGCGTGAAGCTCTGATGAACCTGATCGAGAAGATGTGACGTTCATGCCCGGTAAAATAAAAAGAATCCCTTGTGCCGGGCTGGTGTAGCTCTGCGCAAGGGATTTTCTGTTATTCTAAATCTAGTGCTTGTTCCGCTGCCGGAATCTTTTCAGGATGTTCCAGCAGCCATGCAATAAATCGGTCAATCTTGGCTCTTTCCTGTTCACTCATTGTGGCATATCCTCCTGATCGGTAAGTACGGACGTTCATTTAATACGATTATACATCTTCTGGTTGTAAAGTCAATGTATTTTTAACAACTTCGTAAAAATTGAACGTTTTCTTCGCATCCATTACTTCACATCAGGGAAGCCAAAAATTGCAATGACAATGATTAAGAGCCACGTTAAGTTTAAGTTACCCTTTGCTTTGTAACATTCCATTGAGCATGGAACGAAAGGGATTTTCAGGTAGATTGTCCAGAACATCTGCTTTGACGAGCGCTTTTGTGCTGATGCTGTGCGAAACATTGTTTAGCTGCACAATTGCATCGTCTAAGTCTTTCACGGTTGCTCCACGCCGTTCCATTGACTGGAGGAAAGTTTTCACTTCTTCAAGAACAACAGGGTTTTCGGCTTTATAAAATCCATTCGTAAAGTCCATCTTCTTCTCCTTTCACAGTTCCACAAGCTGACCGTCAATGCGTTCGATGCTGTCTGCCGGGTCGCGCCCATCATCTAAGGCGGCTACGGCGCGTTCCAGAATGCCTTTTGCTTCGAGGTAAGCATCTTTATCAGCTTCGTACCCAGAAAGGCTCATGACAAGTTCCAGCGTCCGTCTGCGAGCGTATGGGACAATCAAATCATCTACGGTTCGGTTCATTAGCTTTCCTCCCATGGTTCAGGTGTGTGTGGTTGCCCATCGGGAACGCTGGCGGGCATTCCGTCGATGATTGGCATACGTTCATGGTTCCAGATTGCAGTTTCTTTCATTTTGTGTTTCCTTTCTATTTGGAATTTTTTGACAATACAGTTATAACATAGGCTGCTGTTGGTTCTCCATAGCAGCTTTTTCCATTTTTTGGCTTGTCGAATCCAGCAGTTTTGCCGGATTTTGTTGAAAGGGTGAGAATTTATGGATGAATATTTAGTAAGAACAGCCAAAGCATTAGAGATAGCTCGAATGCGTTCCGGCTTGAGCCAGCAGAAGTTGGCAGCACGGATGGGCGTGAATCGTGGCACGGTAGCAAATTGGGAGCAAGGTCTGGCAGCCATCTCCCTGCCTATGGCTATGCGCTGGTTCACCTGCTGCGGCGTATCGGTGGCTCGGTACATGGACGCTTGCATTCACCCAGAGATGCTGGAACACTTGGAAGATGACCTTTCCGATTTGGAGAAACGGCGGATTCTTATAGATGCTATGATGGAGTGTTCTTCCTATGAGATAGATGCCTTGCTGTACATCCGGTACGGAGATCACGGTTCAGACCGCATCGGCGTGTTGACGGAGATTCTGGCAAACCTCCACACGCCGTTAAAGGACAGGGTCGCTGTTTGCCGGATGGTGTCTGGTAGCTATGAGATAGCACAGGCCACCGGAACGGACCCAGACCCGAACGGAACCGCCCCAAAGATGGAGATTCTTTATCAGGCCCAGGACGCTGGAACAGAAGCTGCTATGAAGTCCAACGATTCCTATACCGTGAATCCCAATAATATAAGCGGTTGATTGTCGAATTATCGCAGTTTTTGAAGAATATTTTGTCCACGTTCATCCACTTTTTGTACACGTTTCATGCAGATTAGGTATACCTTTACCTTGTCATTCCGTCCCCCATAGACCGGAAATCGACAACATTCGCGCGGAATAAATAACGAATTATCGTTAATCTATTGTCTGTGATTGGTCGGCTCGTCAATTTGTCCCCCATCGTGCAGATTAGGTATACCTTTCCATCCACTTTTTGTACACCTATCCACAATCCGTCCACGTTTAATGTGACTAACGATGTACGGCTTTTCTCCGGCTATAGTCTTATTTAGCAAATGCAGAGTTCAGTTATCCACAAACTGGAATGGAAAAATAAAGAATTTGTTGAAAATTATCGTCATCGGCTATTTAACGATGATATTTAATCTCTTGTTTATTTCTTGTTTAATATATAATATGTAGATGGGGGACGAAATGACAAAGCATGGGGGACGTTTTGACAAGTCACGGGGGACGAAATGACGAGGACATGGGGGACAAAAAGACAAGCCATGGGGGACGAAAATCATTGACACGTCCCCCGAAATGTGGTATAATCATGTCAGCAAAAAGGAGGCGTGAATTATGAAAAAATATTTTCTGATTGGTGAGGACATCGATCGCACCGAAATCACCGCAGAGGAAGCTGCGCAACGTCAATTCGATGGTGACTATCGGGTTGTTGTTGAAGATGACGAACCCGCCGTCAAGGTTGACCCTGTTGCGGTCAGTACGACAGCGGAGCCGGATTGGGAGCCGTTCGCGTTCCCGGAAAAGCCCGGCTATCGCCTGACCGGGCATATCATCACCCGGTACGACAACGAGGGCCTGTCTGACCGTATAGATTCCGTCCCTGCTGATGCCATCAAGACGGAGGAACAAAACCGGTGGAGTTGGAAAGTTGGGCTTTGCCACTACTCCATCATTGCAAGCCCTGTGTATGACATTATTGCCACCGCAGGCTGCGGTGGTTGCGAAGGGTGCAAGCGCATGACCTGCCCTCGCCGTCAGAACGGCGTAAAGTGCCGTAATTATAGGGCATAAGGAGGAGCAGATGCCAAAAATATCAGACAATAACCTTGTTGAGAAAAGCAAGTCCCTTGTGTGGGCAAAGTTTAGGGACTACACAGCAGGAGAACTTCGTCTGCTAGAGGTTTACTTGTCAAGGATAAATCCGAGAGACCCAAGTAGTAGCCGTGTAGAGTTCACTTTGGCGGAATACAGGGAGCTTCTTGGACTGAAAAGCCTTGATGCAAGAAGGATTGAGCCGCAGATTAAGCACTTTTTAGGCAATACGGTGTCGATTCCAATTGACAAGGAGAAAGGCACGTTTGAAAGTTTTGTCTTGTTTACAAGGGCAAAACTGGACTATGTGCCCGAAACAAGATCTTACGTTGTAGCAATCACCTGCAACCCTGACCTGCGCTCTATCTTCTTTGACATTGCCGAAAGCGGATATGTTCGATATCGGCTACGTTACACGTCGCGGATGAAATCACAGTACAGCATCTTGCTTTATTCGATTCTTCGGGACTGGCTGAACATGGACAGCAAACCTCACGAAATCAGTCTGAAGAAGTTGAGAGAGCAGCTCGGAGCAACGGAAGCCAGCTACGATGTTTATAAGAACCTTCGCAAGCGAGTGCTTGACGTTGCGGTGGACGAAATCAATGCTGTGTCTGACATTGTTGTGACTTACGAACCAGTCCTTGTGGCGCGAAAAGCTGTGGCAGTCAAGTTTAAGCCCAAAATTAAAGCGTCTGAGACGTTGATTGAAGCGCAGGCAAGCGAAGTGTTGGCCGAACCTCAAAAAGCCACCAAAAAGCCCCGCAGAAGCGGATACGATGATTTTGACTGGTCTATGTGTGACGAACTAGAAAAGCAGGACTGTATTGACGTGGCAAAGGTGGTTGAGAAGTGGATGAAGAAAGAACATCCTGAAATCAAGCTGCCAAGACGCAGAAAAGCGGTTTACGACACGGTAAAGGCTGCGTATAATGACATTTTGTCTTTGGATAGGTCTCCGTTCCCGGACAGACCTGTTGGCTATCTGATTAGAAGCGTGGACAAGGCAGGTATTGTAGACAGATATATGCCAGCGTTCTATTCCATTGAAGCCATGCAAGAGTAGCCAGACGCAACGTATTAAGCAGAAAGGAACCGTATGAAGAAGCAGGAAATTGTGTGGTATTCTGTTAAAGATGATGGGATGCCAACACCAGAAATCATTGAAAGAACGAAAGGCCTGTTCTTGTGTTCGGTAAAAACGGCCTATTTGAAAGATGAATCTATAACGGCAACAAACACAATCCCAGCGTTTATTGAAAAAGGTGAGTTTGTAAACACATCGTTTCAGAGGTTGAACACTTCTTGGGGCACTTGCTTTATTGCAAGAGTGAAAGCGTGGGCAGAAATGCCGATATGCGAATAAAGAAAGAGTGATAAAATGGCAAAAGTTCCCTACTCCGTTCTGAATAAAGCGGAACTTGACCTTGAAAAGAAGTTTGATTATCAGTTTCGGTTCAATCATCACGGAAATCAGGCTTCTGTAAGGGTTTTGCCGCAGAAAAGTTATAGCGAACTAACGCCTGACGAAGCGATTGAAGCCGGGAAAGTCTTAATCGAAGCCGGTAAAGCGGCGAAAGAGTTCGTTTACAACGGATATTTTATAGACTGGGGAGAATAAAAATGGCAAAAATAATAGCGGTTGCCAACCAGAAGGGCGGCACAGGAAAGACCACCACAAGCACCTGTCTGGCTGGTGCATTGCAGTTGCTTGGAAAGAAAGTTTTGCTGGTGGACTGCGATGCCCAGTGTAACGCAACGGACACCTACGGCGCACAGACAGAGGACGTATGCACCCTGTTTGACGTGATGACACGGCAAGGAACAGTAGAGGAAGGAATCCAGCACTGTGAAGCTGGTGATATTCTTCCGTCCGACAGTGCATTGAAGGACATTGACGAGCAGCTTGTCCGGGACATGGGCAAGAACTTCCGGCTGCGAGAAGCCCTTGAAAGCGTGTCCGGGCAGTACGATTACATTGTGCTGGACACTCCCCCGCAGCTTGGTCTTGCGCTTGTGAACGCACTGATCGCCGCCAACAGCATCATCGTTCCCATCACAGCAGACCGATACGCATTAGCTGGTTTGAGCCAGCTCTCGCAGACCATCGGCGATGTTCGCAGATACTTCAATCCGACTTTGAAGATTGAAGGTCTGCTTCTGAACCAGTACAAGAGCCGTGAGAACCTGTCCAAAGAGGTTGTGGAGCAGCTTCCTGTGATTGCACAGAGCATGGGTACAACCCTGTTGGACGTGAAGATTAGACCGTCTATGGGTGTTCGTAAGGCGCAGGCAGAGCGGCACAGCCTGTTTAGCGGCGACACGGCAAAGAGTACCAGCGCAGAGGATTTCAAGGCGTTGGCACAGATGATTGCGGAGGGCGATACAAAATGAGCAACAAGATATGGCATAGTGCGAAGTACGACCCGCCGAAACTTGGTTCGTACAACCACAGGGAATCTCTTGTTTTTTTGGTATATACTAAAGACGGGTGTTGTCTTACAGCTAATTGTTTTTACAACGTGCATACCGATGAGTATTATTGGTTGGACGCCCAAACTGGTTTGCGTACGCTAGATGTAGAATATTGGACGGACACGCCAGAAAGTCCTTGCAAAGAAAACATAGCAACCGTTTCGCTGAATAAAGATAAATTGATGGAAATTGTAGAAAAGATCAATTCCGCAAGCGGAATCCCGGAAGAGGTTCTAAAAGCTCTAGGAATAGGCGGTAAGGAGGAGAAAGAAGAATGAAATCAACCAGCAAAAAATCCACAGGCTTGCTTGGCGGGTTTGATTTTCAGCCTATTTTTTCGGAACAGACATTAAGCCGAAGTGAGCCAAAGGAAGAAGAAGTAAGCCAAACAAAGCCGAGCGAAGCCGAACAAGCACAGATTAAGCCCAATGAAGCCACAGACAGCCTTGCACAGCCTAATGAAGCACAGTTAAGCAGTATTAAGCCGAAGCAAGCCAAAGACAGCGAAAGACGGCCGAGTGATGCCGTGTTAGGCGAAAGCAAGCCGAAGAAGCTGAAACAGGCGAAAGAAGTTCAACGTCTTATCGAACAGGGCGATGTTCACGGCGCACTAGCTGAAGCTGGTTTGACAAAGAAAAAAATCCCGATGCCGGAATCGCATCAGGGCGTTGCAAGCGGTGATGGCAAGCGTTCAAAGCGCATTACTATCCTTATGAGCGAGGAAGAGCGCAAGTATATCAACCGTGAAGCAAGACGGCACGGGATGACGATTGGACAGTTTGTGTACGCACTGGCGGTTGCAGCGGCAGAGGGGAAGATTGAATTGGAGGATTTCTTGGAGGATTAAAAGGGGGTTCTAAAGCGGAACGCCCTGCTGTATCACATCTTGTGGTATTAGGTGTTGACTTTTGTACGGACATATAGTACAATGTTTGTACGGACAAAAAGTGAGGTGTTAGTATGTGTCCGCGTTTGGGTCGCCCTACTGATAGCAAAAAGACTGAACGGTTTGAAATTCGATTGACCCCAGAGGAAATGAAAGAAGTGCAAGAATGCGCTGAAAAAATGGGGATAACGAAAACGGAAGTTGTTAAACGTGGGATTCAGCTTGTTGCAGAAAAGGCGAGTGAAGAATAAAAAATAAGGCATTGACTGCTCCCTGCAAAAGAATAGTCAACGCCTTATTCAACACCAGAGATTGCTCTCGGATAAATCCATTATATCATCCGAAGCGACCTCTTACAAGCCGTTTTCGGGTAAAACTAATGAACATCCCAGCAACGAAAGAAGAAATTCTTGAAAATTTCAAGAAAAACAACAATGGTCGTCCGCTCAATAAAGATGATTATGAGATTGCAGAAGCGTTATCTCGAATCACTTACAAGGCGTATGAGGTCGGCATGGAAGATGCCAAACAGTTGAATATGGAGGATATGATGGATAACAAGAGATGTAACGCACTTCACGTTTTCAAGAACAAGACCTTTGGCCAGCTTCGCACGATTGAAGAAGATGGAAAGATTCTTTTCTGTGCTTCTGACGTGGCAAAGGCTCTTGGGTACGTTCGCCCCGCAGATGCTATTACGCAGCACTGCAAGGGGTCGGTGAAACGCCGAGTCCTTACAAAAGGTGGCGAACAGGAAGTGAAATTCATTCCAGAGGGCGATGTTTATAGACTTATCGTTGGTAGCAGACTCCCTAGTGCAGAAAAATTTGAAAGTTGGGTTTTTGATGACGTTCTTCCGTCTCTCCGAAAGGATGGCTATTACAGCCTTGCCCCGCAGGAAAACAAGCCCGACACGCAGAGCGATGCAATCTTGCAAGTGCTGATGAAGAACACGGAAGTTCTGCAAGCCATCGTTCAGCAGAACCAGCAGATTATGATTGCTCTTACCAACCTGTCTGTCAACGATGCAAAGCGCACGATGGAGATTCAGCCTTACACTTCCCATCAGGGGCAGAAGGGTGACGGCAAACGTAGCAAGCGAATCACAATCCTTATGAGTGACAGCGAGCGGACGTTTGTCACGAGAGAAGCCCGCAAGCATGGATTCACGGCAGGGGAGTACATCTACAACCTGTCCGTTGCAGCATCGAAAGACCAGATTGACTTAGGCTGATAAGATTGGAGGATTGACGAATGGGCGTAACCATCAAATGCAAAAAGACTGGGCGTGAAATGGATGTTGGCTATTTCGGGTTTTTCAAGTTGAGAACAAAAGTTGCAGAACTTGTTGGTTCGGAAGTCGGAGAACACTATAAAAAGCTTGATAACATTCTCGACATACCCTCTCCCGAAAAAGAACACGCTCTTGAATCGTACAATGACGAAACGGAGCGATTGGTTGAAAGCAAGGAACTTCCAATCAAAATTGCAGATTTTCTTTATCAATCAGACTGTGATGGGAAAATTCGGTACGGTGCTTGCAAGGAAATTTTGAAAGTCATAGGCGATTATGACGATAGCATTATTTACGGATATGCAGGTAGAGAAAATCCCGCAAAGTTTAAAGACTTCAAAGAAATCCTTCAAGATTGCGTAGACAATAAGTGCTTTATGATTTGGAGATAACAACAACCCCCTGCGCGGTCATTGTGACTACACAGGGGGTTGTTTTACTTATCAGCAATGCAATTCCAGTAGAGATATGCCTTGCCATCTGCAGCATCTGCGTCTTCAAGGAACGCCTTTGCCATGTCAGCGTAGAAGCCAGGAGTGTCAACGGACTGGCGCTTTGCGACCTGACAATAATCCGAGTACATCATGTTCATAACAGCCCAGAAATCGTTCGGGTCACAGGTGATATTGCGCTGCTTGGCAACGTCCTGTGTCTGTTCCAGCGTCCAGTGACAGCCCTTCGTGCCATCAGCGTTCACCATGCTGTCGCACCATTCCTCCGCTTCATCGTGGGTGAGGTGTTGGCGCGGCATCTTGATGGAACGGCTGTCTGCGCCGCCACGTTCATACTGCCCAGACCGCTTGTCCCAGTCGCCGTTTTGCGAGAAGCCGATTTGCGGCATTCTGCGCCCATTCTCTACGTCAGGGTAGCGGGGGATAGGGTAGGGGTCGATGTAGCGGTTTTCCTCCTGCGGATAGTAGGGATAGCGGTCGTTGCCACCTTCCAGCTTACGCAGACGGCGTTCCATCTCACGTTCCCTGCGGTCACGCTCTTCCTCAAGGCGGTCACGTTCCGGCTCACGGTTTTTGTCGTGGTCACGGAGCATCATCATGCGGCGAAAATTAGTCTTGCCCATAATCTATACCTCCTCAAGAAATGGACGCGGGCGCACCAGCGTGGGAACGGCAGAAGCAGCCAAGATACTTGAACGTGCCTGTGCCGGTCGCAGACGTTGCAACGCGGGTAGCGTAACGGGTGCGAGTGTGGATGCTCTCGGCGGTTGCCTGAGCGCAGTTGCAGTCGGTCAGAGGGTATGCGGTAGTGCCTGCGCCGATGGTGATGACCACAGGGGCGTTGATGGTGGTCGTGTCCGGGATGCTCTGGGCAACCACGATGCAATACTTCTCTCCGTTCTGGTATGCGCCAGCAGGGATGTTGATAGTCAACGTATCGTTGGCGAACGTGACCGCATTCGAGATGACGAGGTGCGGGCAGAGTT
>UMII01013614.1_pt1 | contig 57326 bp, 65 predicted proteins | sample 1965731 | NCBI WGS metagenome assembly UMII01 (sample SAMEA4836118, study PRJEB28245) | human gut metagenome | biome: gut microbiome; material: fecal sample | place: Denmark | collected 2008
TGCAACACTTGCAGAAGCTGCAAAAGCTGCTTTAGCTTAATTTTAATAGAGAATTTTAACACGCAGGAAAATCCTGCGTGTTTTTTTATACCAAAGAATACTATGCCGGGTAATTTAACTGTTCATCAGTAATATTCTCAAGAACCTCGGTAAGATATTTCTTAGACAGATATTTCGCCATCGGAAGGTTCATATCCAGATAGTTGCCACAGTCTTTGGCAGCGGCTCCGGGAACTTCACCTTCGAATTCTGCCATAAATGTATACATTTCTTTTAATAACGGCACGATATCTTTGGATTCATAACTTCCGGCGAGGATCAGATAGAATCCGGTACGGCATCCCATTGGTCCGAAGTAGATCGTTTTGTCGGCATATTCTGCATGATTGCGTAAGAATGTTGCGGCAAGATGTTCGATGGTGTGAACCTCAGCTGTGTTCATCACTGGTTCTTTGTTGGGACAGGTCATGCGCAGATCAAAAGTTGTGATCGGATTACCGGCTACCTGGTCGACACGGGAAACATATACACCCGGAACAAGTCTCAGGTGATCTACTGTAAAACTTGCAATTTTTTCCATAATTGATATACCTCTTTTTTTTCACAATTTTTCAAAATATTATGCAGAAATATTATAGCATTTTCAGCAGAATTTGACTATAAAAAGATGAAAAGGTGTGATATACTGAGTTTTATATTGGCATTAGAGGTCAATGCGGTTAACAGTGTCTGTGGAGTGTATTCATGGATGGAAAAGGGTATTTTAGGAGGAAAAATTAGGAGAATGAAGCTTTATCTGGTAAGACATGGAGAAACTGATTGGAATAAAGTAAAAAAGATTCAGGGGCAGGTAGATATCCCGCTGAATCAGTTTGGCAAGCGTTTGGCAGAAGAAACAGCGGAAGGACTGCGGGATATCCCGTTTGATCTGTGTATTTCAAGTCCGTTGTCAAGAGCACATGAGACGGCGAGAATTATATTGTATGGGAAAGATATCCCGATCATCAAAGATGCCAGAATTGAGGAAATGGCATTTGGTGAATATGAAGGAAAATGCTGTGCAAGAGATAACTGGGAACTCCCGAAGGATTTTCACAAATTTTTTAATGATCCGGCAGGATTCGTACCTGGGAAAGGCGGAGAATCATTTGCTGATGTGAAGAAGAGAACCGGAGAATTTCTGAAGAGTCTGTATAAAAAGACTGAGGGTGTATATGAAAATATTCTGATCACCACACATGGTGCGGCACTGGCCGGAATGCTGAATAATATCCGAAAAGAGCCGTTAGAGAAGTACTGGGGAATCGGGGTACACAGTAACTGCGGAGTAACAGAAGTAGAAGTGAAGAATGAAGAGGCGACGATTCTTTCTGAAAATGTTACATATTACGAGGAAACAGTAAGACCATGGGCTGATAAATAAAAATAGTTATAAAAATCATGATATCATAAGAGCAAAAGGAGAATGAATATGGCAATTGAAACAGTAAGACCATGGGCTGATAAATAAAAATAGTTATAAAAATCATGATATCATAAGAGCAAAAGGAGAATGAATATGGCAATTGAAACAGCGGGACAACAGAAGTATGCAGATTTGACTGCAAAAAGAATTAAGTCGTTGCAGACGGGGATGATAATCTGGATCAGCCTTTTTTGTCTGGCACTGATCTGTTCTTTCTCTAATAATCTGCTTGCAATCATTGTGGGAATTGTAGCGGTAGTCTATGCAGTGGTCAATACAAAGGGAAGAAAAGCATTCAACAGTAAACTGGATAAAATAGAAGATAAAAATGAATTCTACCGTCAGATTGTGGCACCAGATGTACTTGAATTGAAAGAAGAACAGCTTCTGGTTGCAAAAGATTATGTCATTGTAGTTGATGCGGATGTATGGATATACGATCTGCATCATATGGAAAAAGTAGAAGTGGGAAAACAAGGAAATGTGAAGAAAACCCTGTTCCTGACAGAACCAAATGGAAAAAGACATGCCATTTTGTCGACAACTAAGGGGGATAGAAGACAGGAAGCGTTTGATCAGGTGTATTATAGATTACATGATCGGCTTGCTGTTTAGTTCATCATCGTGGCTTACCCCGGTCCATGAGAAAGACTTGGTATTCTGGTTCTAACATTGCTCCATATACGCCAGAACCAGAATACCAAGTCTTTCTCATGTCGTGATAGGCCAATGATAATGAATTCAACAGCGGAATTATAACCCTTGTGTGTAGCTGGGAAGTTTTATGGAGGTCAGGGTAACGACCGCTTTATGCATTTAACAGCAATCTAATTATCTTCCTCCTGAACCGTATAAGTCTGTCTCTTACGAGCCATCTCATCACTTTCAAGATATTCATCATAAGTCGTAATCTTATCAATCAGTTTACCGCCCGGTACGATCTCCATGATACGGTTGGCTGTGGTCTGCACGATCTGGTGGTCTCTGGAAGAGAAGAGCAGTACACCAGGGAATTTTGTCATTCCGTTGTTGAGTGCGGTGATGCTTTCCATATCCAGGTGGTTGGTAGGCTCGTCGAGGATCAGTACATTGGCACCGCTGATCATCATCTTGGATAACAGACAGCGTACCTTCTCTCCTCCGGAAAGAACACGTACCTTCTTCACACCGTCATCACCGGAGAACAGCATACGTCCAAGGAATCCACGTACATAAGTGGCATCTTTTTCTTCCGAATACTGTGTCAGCCAGTCTACGATGCTGTAATCGTTGTCGAATTCACTTCCGCTGTCGAGAGGGAAGTAAGCCTGAGTTGTAGTGATTCCCCATTTATAAGTACCTTCGTCTGGTTCCATCTCTCCTGCAAGGATCTGGAAGAGCGTTGTCTTGGCAAGCTCATTGCTTCCGACGAATGCAACCTTGTCATCGTGGTTCAGAGTAAAGGAAATGTTATCCAGAACCTTTTCGCCGTCAATTGTTTTGCTTAATCCTTCTACCGTCAGTACTTCGTTACCAATCTCGCGGTTCGGACGGAAGTCGATGTAAGGATATTTACGGCTGGATGGCTGGATGTCATCAAGCTGAATCTTCTCCAGGGCACGTTTTCTGGAAGTAGCCTGTTTAGACTTTGAAGCATTGGCACTGAAACGTGAGATGAATTCCTGTAACTCTTTGATCTTTTCTTCTTTTTTCTTATTGGCTTCTTTCATCTGACGGATCAGAAGCTGGCTTGACTCATACCAGAAGTCATAGTTACCGGCATAGAGCTTGATCTTACCATAATCGATATCAGCGATCTGTGTGCAGACCTTATTCAGGAAGTAACGGTCATGGGATACAACGATGACGGTATTGTCAAAGTTGATCAAGAATTCTTCCAGCCATGCGATCGCATCGAGGTCTAAGTGGTTAGTAGGCTCGTCGAGGAGCAGAATGTCCGGATTACCGAACAGTGCCTGTGCAAGCAGGACCTTAACCTTCTCCGGACCATTTAAGTTCTTCATCATTTCATAATGCATTTCAACCGGAATTCCAAGACCATTTAATAATGTGGCAGCATCAGATTCCGCTTCCCATCCGTTCATGGCTGCGAATTCACCTTCCAGTTCGCTGGCTTTCATACCGTCTTCATCGGTGAAATCTTCTTTTGCATAGATGGCTTCTTTTTCTTTCATGATCTCATACAGTCTTGCATTTCCCATCATAACGGTATCCAGAACCGGATATTCGTCGTATTTGAAATGATCCTGCTGCAGGAAAGAAAGACGTTCACCCGGTGTGATGATGACCTCTCCGTTCGTCGGCTCAAGCTGTCCGGACAGAATCTTAAGAAATGTAGATTTACCCGCACCGTTTGCTCCGATCAGACCGTAGCAGTTTCCTTCTGTAAATTTAATATTAACATCTTCGAACAGGGCTTTTTTACCAACCCGTAATGTTACATTACTTGTACTAATCATATTGGTTTGTATTCTCCTTGTCGTTTGAATCTTCGTTGATAGTGACTGCGCCCGGATTTGCAGACGCTGACTAGCATATAGTACCAGAGATAAAGGAAAATAGCAAGGGAAGTTCCTCTTTTCCTTCTGTGAAAAAGGGTATATAATGATAGCAGTATCATGCGCAGAGCTGTCGGTGGCAGGTTCTGTAGATAAACGATAAAAATGCGCAGACAAATTTACGAAGATTATAAAGCTAAAGAGAGGTAAGACTTATGGTAAAAGCAACATTAGTGCTGGAAGGCGGGGCAAACCGCGGAGTATTTACATCTGGAGTTCTTGATTATCTGATGGAAAAGGACATGTATATGTCCAATGTGATCGGCGTATCGGCAGGTGCGTGTAATGCGGTTGATTATGTGTCGAAACAGGCTGGGCGGAGCCGGGAATGTGTGATCCATCGTGAGAAAGAATACGATTATGTATATGGTTTAAAGAAGACCCTGAAAGAAAAAGCCCTGATGGATATGGATATGCTGTTTGATAAATTTCCGAATGAAATTTATCCATTTGATTTTGAGACTTATTTTGCATCTGAGATGGAATGTGAGCTGGTGGTTACGAACTGTATCACGGGAGATGCGGAATATCTGTCGGAAGATAAAGATCCGGAACGTCTGATGAAGATCTGCCGTGCATCGAGCAGTATGCCGCTTGCGGCACCGATTGCAAATGTAGACGGAATCCCGTATATGGACGGCGGCCTTGCTGATTCCATTCCAATCGAATATGCACTGGAAAAAGGAAATGACAAGATTGTTGTAGTATTGACGAGAAATCCGGGCTACCGCAAGAAGAGAGCGGTAAAAGCAACGGAACAGCTTTATAAAAGAGCTTATAAGAAATATCCGAATCTGGTACGTACGATCATGACAAGAAATGCTGTATACAACAAGCAGATGAAACTGATCGAAAAGCTGGAAGAAGAAGGAAAGATATTCGTGATCCGTCCGCTGATCCCGACTGTGTCCCGTATGGAAAAGGATTATGACAAGCTGCAGCATTTCTATATGCATGGAAACAGACTGATGAAGAAAGAATATCAGGGACTGCTGGAGTATCTGAACGAATAAATATAAAAGCAGATTATAATGTTTATGGAAATAAACAGAGTAAGAAAAATAAAAACAGGATGAGACAGAGAATGGAACCAAGAACATTACTAGATTTTATGGGCGTGGCAGAACGCCTGAAATGTAATATGCGCCATTCCAGAACGGCAGAGAACAGACGGGAAAGTGTAGCAGAACATACCTACCGTCTGTGCGTGTTTGCATGGCTGGTAAAAGAAGAATTCCCGGATTGTGATATGGACAAGGTGATGAGGATGAGCCTGTTCCATGATCTGGGAGAAGCAGTGACCGGAGATATTCCGGCATTTGTGAAGACAGATTCTGACCGGGAAGTAGAAGAAAGTGCAATCAGTAATGTGACAGTGATGCTCCCGGAAAGGGAACGAAAAGAACTGGATGCGCTGTTTGATGAACTGGAAAAAGCAGAGACGATGGAAGCGAAAATCGTACATGCACTGGATAAGATGGAAGCATTGATCCAACATAATGAGGCAGATATTGCAACGTGGCTTCCACTAGAATATGATCTTCAGATGACTTATGGAGAAAAAGAATGTAAGGCGGATCCATATCTTGCGAAGCTGCGTGAAGTGATCCGACAGATATCGGCAGATAAGATTGCCTCAGAGGGAGAAGAAAGGGGACAGTCTTACTATATAAGAAAAGGTGTGGAGAATATGCATCTGGAAGAAGTGGCAGCACTTCTGCACAGAACGGACTGGGCAAAAGACAGAACGGAAGAGCTGATCAGAAAAAGTATGGAGAATGCCTGTCCGTATGGATTATTTCTGAGTGACTGCATCAGTGAAGGCGGAAAAGACAGGCAGATCGGATTTGCGAGAGTTCTGACAGATGGTGTGACGACATTTTACCTGATGGATCTGGTCATAGAAGAAGCGTATCGCGGGCAGGGGTTTGGAACAATCATGATGAATCAGATTATGAAGGAAAACGGGCATCTGTATGGTATGCTTCATACACAAACTGCAAAAGCATTTTATGAAAGATATGGGTTCCGGGAAATAGGAAATACAAAGAAAACAGAAGAAATATATATGGAAAAACCGTGTGGCTAAAAATAGCTACACGGTTTTTTGTTCAAAAGGAAAAGGCTAAAGTATTCAGGATTTTCTGATATCTATAGATCTTCCAGGTTAATATCGCGGGGCGTTTCCATATGTTTCAATGTAATCTCATAGATGTGGGAAGTATCGCCATTCTTCATACAATCTAAAATTGCCATATGTTCTTCGTAAGTCTGTTCCATACGGCCTTTATGTGCAAGGGAGAGTTCAGCCAGCCGTTTCATGCGGTACATGAACATGGCGAATACATTTGAAAACTGTTCATTTTCCAGATAATCTATGATTTTTGTGTGAAACTGAAAATCATATTCGGAAAATTCTTTGATAGAATGTGTAGTTTCCATAATATCGTTCATGCACTCCATGATCCAGTCTAGCTCTTTAAAAAGCTTTTTCGCTTTGCGGGTAGAAGAAGCTTTACTGATCTGAACGGTGCAGTATGTTTCCAGTGCAGAACGTACCTGAAATGTTTCATTTACATCCTTCCGGTTCATCTGATGCAGCATAAATCCTTTGCTGGGAATAATATCAATATAACCTTCCTGTGCAAGTCTGTGCACGGCATCTCTTAGCGGGGTGCGCGAAATTCCAAGTTCTTTTGATAATTTTGTCTCGGAATAGACTTCCTGATAGGAAAAATGATTCTCCATGATCAATTTCTGGAGATAATTATAAGCTTGTTCATTGAGTGGTGTCATAGTAACTCCTTATATTTCACGATAATTATTTATTTAACAAAATTCATGCGTTTTTCGCTATAAATATCATACAATACGGGCTGAAATCGGTCAAGTGAAAAGGAAAACAAGGGTGAAAAAAGTTATCTATAATGTTAAGAAAATAACGAAAGAAAAGCGATGTATATGTTAAAAATAGACAAAAATAGAGGCGTGAAACTGGTGAAATAAGAGAAAGAAAAATAACGTCTTGACCGGTATACCGGTATGTAGTAAAGTGTAGTCAGAAACAAAAAAGAACGACATATTTCACTGATCCGAACGGAAATGAACAAGTGTAAACTATGTTGTGAAAGTAAACGATCATGTGGAGTGAAAAAGAGAAAGGATGTATGAAAATGAAAGTAGGATTTATTGGACTTGGTATCATGGGAAGACCGATGGCAAAGAACTTATTGAATGCAGGTGTAGAGCTGCTGGTATCTGATTTAAATAAAGAAGCAGTTGCAGATGTTGTAGCAGCAGGAGCAAAAGAAGCAACATACGCAGAGATTGGTGAGCAGTGTGGAAGAATTATCATCATGGTTCCAAGCGGAGCAATTTCCAAATCTATCTTATTTGATGAAGACGGTGTTGCATCTACCATCAAAGAAGGAACCGTTGTATGTGATATGAGTTCTGTAACACCGGTAGAATCAAAGGAATGCTACGAAGGACTGAAAGCTAAAGGTGTAGGATTCGTAGATGCACCGGTATCCGGAGGAGAGCCTGGAGCTGTTGCAGGAACACTTGCAATCATGGCCGGAGGAGATCAGGAAGACTTCGATGCAATGAAAGAGTATTTTGACATTCTTGGATCTTCTGCGTTACTGATCGGTGGAAGCGGAAGCGGAAGTGTTACAAAGCTTGCAAACCAGGTAATCGTTAATAACACAATTGCAGTGGTATCTGAAGCATTTGTACTTGCTACAAAAGCAGGAGCAGATCCGGAAAAAGTATATCATGCGATCCGCGGAGGACTTGCAGGAAGCGCAGTACTTGATGCCAAGATCCCGATGATCATCGAGCGTAACTTCAAACCAGGCGGACCGATCAGAATCAACCATAAAGATATCAAGAACGTAGTAAATACAGCACATTCGATCGATGTACCGATTCCATATACAGCACAGCTTTATGAAATCCTTCAGACACTGAAGATCCACGGACATATGAATGATGATCATGGCGGAATTGTTCAGTATTTCGAAAAACTTGCTGACGTAGAAGTAAAAAAGACGGAAGAGTAAAGGAGAATGGACATGGCATTGAATGCAGAAGTATTAACTTCATATAAGAAGATTGACGAAGCTTATATCGATGAACTGTTAAAGAAAGAAATTGAAAAGAATAATAAAAAGATCGTTGTCTTAGACGATGACCCGACAGGAGTTCAGACGGTACATGACATTTCCGTATACACAAACTGGGAAAAAGATACAATCCGTCAGGGATTTGATGAGGAGAATAACTTATTCTATGTCCTGACCAACTCCAGAGGATTTACAGCGGAACAGACAACCAAGGCACACAATGAGATCGCTGCAGTGGTTGACGAAGTCGCAAAAGAGACCGGAAAAGAATACATATTCATCAGCAGAAGTGATTCTACTCTTCGTGGACATTATCCACTGGAGACAGAGCTTCTGAAGAAGAACTATGAAGCCAATACAGGAAAGACGATCGATGGTGAGATCCTCTGCCCGTTCTTCAAAGAAGGCGGAAGATATACGATTGATAATGTACATTATGTAAAATACGGTGAAGAGTTGATTCCTGCGAATGAGACAGAGTTTGCCAAAGATAAGACATTTGGCTACAGTGCAGCGACAATGCCGGAGTATGTAGAAGAGAAGACAAAAGGGGCATACAAAGCTTCCGATGTTACCTGCATTTCACTGGAAGATATCCACGATATGAACATCGACAAGATCGAAGAAGCGCTGATGGAAGTGAAAGACTTCAATAAGATCATTGTAAATGCTGTGGATTATGCAGATGTAAAAGTATTCTGTGTGGCATTGTACAGAGCAATGGCAAAGGGAAAAGTATTCATGTTCCGTACGGCGGCAGCTATCGTAAAGGTTATGGGCGGAGTAACCGATCAGCCGCTTCTTAGCAGAGAACAGATGGTGGTAAAAGAGACAGACAACGGAGGAATCATCGTTGTAGGTTCTCATACAGATAAGACTACAAAACAGGTGGAAGAACTGAAGAAACTGACAGACATTGAATTCATCGAACTGGATGCAACACTTGTAAAAGATGACGAAGCATTTGAAAAAGAAGTAAAGAGATGTCTGAATCTGGAAGAGACTTGCATGAAAGCCGGAAAGACAGTCTGCTGTTATACAACAAGAGCACTGATTACTGCTGATACAGGTGATAAAGAGGATGAGTTAAGATTATCTGTAAAGATCTCCGATGCAGTACAGTCACTGGTTGGACGTTTAAGTGTAACACCAAGCTTTGTAATCGCAAAAGGCGGAATTACATCCAGTGATGTAGGAACAAAAGCTCTGGCAGTAAAGAAAGCGAATGTTCTTGGTCAGATCAAGCCTGGAATCCCGGTATGGCAGACAGGAGAAGAAAGTAAATTCCCTCTGACACCATACGTTATCTTCCCTGGAAACGTAGGTGAGGTCACAACATTAAGAGAAGCTGTGGAAGTGCTGACAGCAAAATAAATAACAAAACATGTCAAAAACAGACAAGACGAAATAGACAAAACGCAAAAAAAGGAATTGAGGCAGAGGAAAAGAACTCTGCCTCAGTAAAAAAAGAGAGAACATAGGAGGTCTGCATTATGGTAAACGGACTTAGCGGGGAAAGGATGTTGATTGGTCTGGCGATAGGTATCGCAGTCCTGATATTCCTTGTGTTAAAGACAAAAATCCAGGCATTTCTTGCCCTGATCATCAGTACAGTTGTAGTCGGCGTGATTGGCGGCATGCCACTTACAAACATTACAATCGAAGTAGACGGTGTTGAGAAGACATTTGGTATTGTAAATTCGATCACTTCCGGGTTTGGCGGAACCTTAGGAAGTATCGGAATCATTATCGGATTTGGTGTTATGATGGGCCAGATCTTTGAAGTAACAGGTGCAGCCAAGAGAATGGCACATACATTCTTAAAACTGTTCGGTAAGAAGAGAGAAGAGGAAGCTCTTGCACTGACAGGATTCCTGGTATCTATCCCGATCTTCTGTGATTCCGGATTCGTTGTACTGGCACCGATCGCAAAGGCAATCTCCAAAGCAACGAAGAAATCCGTGATCGGACTTGGAACAGCCCTGGCAGCAGGACTTGTAATCACCCACTCCTTAGTACCACCGACACCGGGACCGTTAGGTGTCTGCGGAATCTTCGGAGTAGGCGTAGGAAAATTCATCTTACTGACACTGGTACTTGCACTTCCGATGGCAATTGCATGTATCGCATACTCAAGATTATTCCTTTCTAAGAAATATTACAGAATCCCGAACGACGAAGGCGAGATCGTAGAGATGCCTTATCAGGAGCCTAACTACGAGGCAGCATTTGCAATGGATATGACAGGAGTTCCGGGAGCACTGGAATCCTTCATGCCGCTGATCATCCCGATCATCCTGATCCTGATCAACACAGTAGCAACAGCAATGGGCAAGACAGAAGGATTCATGAATATCCTTGTATTCCTTGGACAGCCGATCGTAGCAGTCGGACTCGGACTGATCGTGGCAATCCTGACACTGGGAAGAAGCCTTGACAGACATGAAGCCCTTGCAGAGATGGAAAGAGGAATGGCATCAGCCGGAATCATCATGTTAGTAACAGGTGGCGGCGGAGCGCTCGGCCAGATCATCAAAGACTCCGGACTTGGAACATTTATGGCAGAAGGGCTTGCAAAGACAGCAATCCCGATCATTATCCTGCCGCTTCTGATCGCGACAGCAATGAGATTCATTCAGGGATCAGGAACTGTAGCAATGACGACAGCAGCAAGTATCACAGCACCGATCATCGCAGCATCAGGCGTAAGCCCGATCCTTGGAGCAGTGGCATGCTGCGTAGGATCTTTATTCTTCGGATACTTCAACGACAGTTATTTCTGGGTAGTAAACAGAACCTTAGGTGTCAGCGAGGCGAAAGATCAGTTAACGATCTGGTCTGTAACATCAACGGTAGCATGGGCTGTCGGTGTAGTTGAAGTGTTGATACTTAATATATTTATGTAATCTGAGACGAATCGTATAATAAGAAAAGCCTGAGACGGCTGGAAGAACGGATATGCTTCATTGGGAGGTTAATGAATGCGTGTCGGCTCTTACAGCCGTTTCTTTTGTATGTTTTGGCAAGTGACAGCTTTGGCAGAGTGCCCTGCACCTGCAATATCTTGTAAATGAAATAACGACATGTTATCATAAACACAGGAAAAAGAAAGAAGGAACAGGTGTATTATGAAGGAATCAAGCCGTCAGGAACGGATAATAAGAACGTCTTTGATAGGAATCTTAGTTAATTTACTGATCGCGGCAGTGAAAATTGTGATCGGAACGCTGGCATCGTCAATAGCAATCGTGTCGGAAGGAATCAATAATGCAACGGATGCAGGATCTTCGTTTCTGACATATGTAGGAACAAAGCTTTCCGGGAAACATCCGGATGAAAAGCATCCATTTGGATATGGAAGAATTGAGTATCTGACCGGCATGGTGGTCGGTATTCTGATTTTGTATGCGGGGATCAGTATGTTGAAAGAGTCGATAGATGGAATTTTACATCCATCGGATATGAAGGTCAGTATGTTGATGGTTCTGATCGTGGCGGGAACAGCTGTGACGAAGTTCTGCCTTGGAATGTATACAATAAAGATAGGAAAATCAGTGGAATCGGAAGTACTTCTGGCAGTGGGAGAAGACGGAAGGAATGATTCGTTTTTCTCGGGACTTACGATTTTGTCATCTGTAATATTTTTATTTACAGGATTTTCACTGGATGCATATGCGGGTATTGTATTTTCCTTTGTAGTTATAAAGAGTGGGGTAGATGCGCTTAAGAATACGGCGTCGGATCTGATCGGCCGTTCAGGAAAAGAAGAACTTGCAAGACAGTTATATAAAGAAATCCGTGCAACAGACGGGGTGATCAGTGCGATAGATATGATGTTGCACGATTATGGACCGGATCGCTATTCGGGCTCGGTGAATATCGAAATTGATCATAAAAGAAGCATTGGAGAGGTATATGAAGAAATTCACAGACTGCAGCTTCGGATCATGGAAGAATATCATGTGACGATGGTATTCGGAATCTATGCAGTCGATGAGGATACTTCAAGTGTCGTTGACATCCGTCGATACATTGGAAAATTTGTACGTGTAAATGAGCACGTGAAGAGCTTTCATGCGTTATATCTGAGCAAAGGAACCAATACTCTTTATTGTGATTTTATTGTGGACTATGCGCTCAGAGACTGGGAGGGACTGCGAAAATCATTTACAGATTATATGAAGAAACAGTATCCGGAATATGAGATATCACTGACAATAGAGACAGAATTTGTATAATTTCTATAAATTTATTTATAAAGAAAAAAATGAAAAGACTGCAGATCGCAGATCTGGCGTAATGTGGGAGGAGATAATATGCTTGCGGCAGAAAGACAGGCAATGATCGTTGAATTGATCAAAGAGAATGGAAGTGTGCAGGTAGATGAGCTGGCTAAAGAATTGAATGTAAGTTCCATGACAATTCGGAGAGATCTGATGAAGTTGGAAAGCGGTAATATGATCGAACGGTGTCATGGAGGTGCGGTCGCGAAACAAGAGATTGCTTATGAGACAAAGCAGACCAGTAATAAGAACAGTAAAGAAGCAATTGCAAGAAAATGTGTAGAATTTGTACATCCGCAAGATTCAGTATTTCTGGATGCGGGGACGACAACCTGCGAGATCGCAAAATTAATCCGGGACATCCCAGATATTATCATTGTGACAAATGATCTGGAGATTGCACAGGTATTAAAAAACAGTGATGCGAAAGTATACATATGTGGCGGTATGGTACAGAAAGAGACGGGAAGTCTGTTTGGCAGATATGCGACAGAGATGCTGAAGGATTTCCGGTTTGATGTAGGATTCTTTGGAGCAGCTTCCATCAACGAAGAATTCCAGGTAACAACACCGACACATGATAAGATGTGGCTGAAACGCCAGGTTCCGAAGCAGTGCGCAAGATCCTATCTGGCAGTAGACCAGTCAAAATTCGGAAAACAATCCATGACCTGGATCAATCAGTTAGAAGACTATACAGGAGTGGTTACGGATCGTGAATTTCTGCCGGAGGAAGTAGAGGTATTGAAGGCGAGAAGGGTGCGGATTATTGTTGTATAATCCTGGTTAATGCAGTATCGTGGCCTCTCGGTCCATGAGAACGCCAAGTCTTTCTCATGTCGTGATGGCCAACGCTACTGAAAATTCAACAGCGGAATTGTAACTTTTGTGTGTAGCCGGAAAGTTGTGGTGAAAACCTTGACTTTCCGGCTTTTTGTATACTTCCGGTATCACAACGGTTACGGCTCCGCTGTTGAATCATTATAGCATGCGATACCCACGGAATAAAACTTAGGAACTCTTTCCCGCCGACGGAATCTGAACAGGAAAGAGTTCCTAAGTTTTATGGAGGTCCGGGTAACGACCGCTTCATGCATTCAATAGTAATTAAATTTAATACGTAATCTCCTGCAAATATAATCCCTTCGGATCACAAGGCGCACTTGCTTCGAGAATTCCCGCAAAGATATCATCAATATCCTGCACAGATCGGTTGCCAAGTCCGATATCCATTAGCGTTCCGACAATGATACGTGCCATATTATGAAGAAAATCATCCGCATGGATCAGGATCTGCATTTCTTCAATGTCACCATAGATATCAATATCAAAGATCTCACGGACCGTAGATTTCGTTTTCTTTGCACTGGAGAAGTTGCGGAAATCATGACGTCCTGTGAGTTTCTCGGCGGCCTGCTGCATCAGACGTTTGTCCGGGATACGGTAGCAATGGTAAGTGTATTTGCGGTCAAAGACGCTCGGTACATCGTCGATCGTCATACGGTATACATAGGTCTTGGATGTGGCGTTCAGCTGTGCGTGAAAACGTTCTGGAACCTCTTTTACATCGATGATTGCGATATCCATCGGAAGGTAACGGTTCAGGTAATGTTTGATGTTCTGTGTCGTTGTGGAAGAAGAAGTCTTGAAATTGGCAATCTGTGCATAGGCATGTACACCGACTTCTGTGCGGCATCCACAGAAAAGCTCCAGGTCATCTTCTTCAGTCATTTTTTTTAAAACTTCAGTAATTTTATTAGAGATGGTATTGCCGGATTCATCTTTTCCCAGTCTGGTCCATCCCTGGTAACGGCTTCCGTCGTATTCGATCGTTAATTTTATATTTCTCATGAAAACTCCATTCTGCTGCGAAATGCAGCCTGTCTAATAATTGATGTTGTATATAACTAAATACATGAATTTCAGAATACTTACATTGAAATTAGTTTAAGTATAACAAATCCGGTGCTATAATAAAAGAGCTTAAAAAGAAAAAGAGAGGTGTTTTTTGTGGAAATAGAAAGCAGAAAGGTATCGGATTCAATCGTGGAGACAGTCCATATGGTAAGGCCGCAACATTTGAATGCGTCAGACCGTTTGTTCGGAGGAGCACTTATGCAGTGGATCGATGAAGTGGCGGGTATGGTGGCAAAACGTCACACAAGAAGAAATGTAATTACGGCATCTGTAGACAGCTTAAGTTTCCTGCGCGGTGCATATGTCAAAGATACAGTTGTGATCATAGGAAAGGTAACCTATGTCGGTAATACATCCATGGAAGTAAAGGTGGATACGTATGTAGAAGCGTTAAGTGGGGAGCGTACACCGATCAATCATGCGTATTTTACAATGGTAGCATTGGATAAGAATGACAAACCGGTCAGGGTGCCAAGACTGGACCTTGAGACGGAAGAAGAAAAAGAAGAATGGGAAAAGGGAGAAAAGAGAAGAGAACTCCGTATGATGCGCAAAGAAGAAGGGCTTTAAACTGTCCTTCTTCTTTGCGCATATCTGAGAACGAAAAGGAATTAAGTATTGTTTTTCATGTGTGTACGGACCATCTGCACCATCTGGTCGATCTGATTTTGTTCTTCTCTGGAACGTCCTTCTTTCAGAATGTCGAGGATGAGAGACATTTCCTGTGGAGTGAACTGGATCCCTTTCTTGTTCGCACTGGTGATGAGCGCCATCATAACGGGAGCCAGAGATCTCCCGCTTTTGCCGGCGGTCTGTTTGGCTGCAAGCCGGATCAACTCCAGTTTGACCGGGTCCATTCCCTTCATGGCCGGATGATCCATCCAACTGTTTGAGAAATTGTTTTCGGAAGTGTTTTCATTCGCTGTATGATTCGTTGTTCCATTCATGTGAAGAGTCTCCTTTCATGGCAGAGGTTCCAGGCGAGGAAAGTTCCTGGTCGAACAGGTCCATGTAATTTTGGAACATTTCCATATCTTCGCCGGACATCATTGTCTTCATAAGATCAACAGGTCCTGCAGGACCGCAAGAATCGGAACCTCCGGACGTAGAATCGGTCTGTGCCATCACCATCATTTCCATTATCTGCAGCATAGAAGTCATCTGGTCCATCATATTCCGTTCGTTTTCATCCATATAGGGTGCGAGTTCACCGATAGATTGAAAAGAAAATGCATGAAACGGCAGTCCGCGGAAATAATCCATCGTATACCGGAATTCGGAAAATTTGATATAGACGGCAAGGAAGCGCTGAGTGGAAGGAGGCAGAAAGGAAAGAAACAGCTTCAATTTATATAAATAGGAGGGTGTGACAGATTTATCAAATGGTGTCATTGGTTTTGAAGGTTTTCCGGCCATAGTGGCTCCTCCCGGGATCAGCGTTATAAATATATATGAAAAAAGAGACGGAAAAATGACTCCGTCTCTTAAGTCCTATGCAGGAAATATTATGTTGTCTAGCATCCGCATCCACAGCCATTGCCGCATCCGCATCCGTTGCCGAAACCACCACAGCAGCAGAGAAGAAGGATGATCCACAGGCAGCTGTCGTTGCCACATCCGTTGTTGCCGCATCCACAGCCGTTGCCGAAACCGCCGCAGCAACAGAGAAGAAGGATGATCCACAGGCAGCTGTTATTGCCGAAGCCACATCCGTTGTTGCCGCATCCGCATCCGCCGTTACATCCACCACATCCACAGTCTCCGCCGAATCTGTCGCGTCCTTCGCAGCCACATCCACAGTTTGCTGTACCTAAATCGCTCATATTGAATCCTCCAATAATGATGTTTACAGTACATAATATGCAGATGGTGTAAATGTGTGAGATGAAAATTATCCGTAATTAACCAGCCGTTTTAAAGAATGCTGGAAATGAAGCTGCTCTTTTTGGATTTTTACACGTTTGAATCCGTTGAGTTCTTTTTTTGAATATTCATCGTAAAGTTTCAATAAATAAGATACCGGAAGATTTCTGTTCTTGTACCAGGTGAAAAGCAGCCAGTCCATGATCGCGGGCAGCCAGTACTTTTCAGGAATCTCGGCTTCGCGCAGGGTTACGGCATAGCTAAGTGCCTGGGCTGCCAGGTCTGACAAGCGGGCCGATCGTGTATTTTCTTTATTCTTATCTTTGAAAAGTTGTTCGCTTTCTAAAGTGATATCGTATAAGGAGTCTGCCGCCCGCCAGTAATTCACGAATGGTGTACCGATGACCGGATCTGTTTCTTCTATATTATTATGCAGGTTGAACAGATCGAAATTCCGGTCAGAGTCTGACGATGGCTTTCCGAATACTTTGCGGTCATAGGAAGCACGCTTCTTTGGGTCGGAAAGTATGCGGTAAGCTTCCAGAATACGCTGCATTTTCTTAGTTGTATCGATACCATCCTTCATGTTGGCATCGGGATGATATTTTTTTGCAAGTCTGTTCTTGGCAGCAGAAATCTCTTCAGGAGAAGCTGTTCGTGACACACCAAGTATCTTGTAATAATTCTTTTTTGCCATTATATTCTCCCCTTATAATATATGGACCTGATTAGAAGATACTGCAGACGGCAATATCTTCCATCAGATATATTACGACAAAGTTGCGGGGAAATCAATTTTATTTTGAAAAAATTAAGGTGTAAAGAAAAAATACTTGACACCTGCACAGAAGTGTTATATGATATCACAGGTGAAAGACATGAATGAAATATTAGAACAGGCATTATTATATGATTTTTATGGAGAACTACTTACCGATCATCAGAAAGAAGTGTATGAACAGTTTGTTCTTGAGGACCTATCACTTGGTGAGATCGCAAGAGAAGAGGGAATCAGCAGACAGGGCGTACATGATCTGGTAAAGAGATGTTCCCAGACACTGAAAGGCTACGAAGAGAAACTTCATCTGGTTGAGAAGTTCGTGTCGATCAGAGAAAAAGTAAAGCAGATTGATGAATTGCTGGACGGATATGAAAAGGAGAATGCGGAAAAGTTAGTTGCAGACATCCGGAAGATATCCGATGAAATTATAGAGGAGTTATAGCATGGCATTTGACAGTTTGACAGAGAAACTTCAAAATGTATTTAAAAACCTGAGAAGCAAAGGACGTCTGACAGAGGATGATGTCAAAGAAGCTTTAAAAGAGATCAAACGTGCATTACTTGCGGCGGATGTTAACTTTAAAGTGGTAAAAGACTTCATTAAGAGCGTACAGGAACGCGCGATCGGTCAGGATGTCATGAACGGTCTGAACCCGGGACAGATGGTGATCAAGATTGTAAATGAAGAACTGATCAATCTGATGGGATCTGAGACCACAGAGATTAAGCTTCAGCCTGGAAAAGCCATCACAGTTATCATGATGGCAGGTCTTCAGGGAGCAGGTAAGACAACCACGACAGCAAAGCTTGCCGGAAAGTTCAAGTTAAAGGGCAAGAAACCGCTGCTGGTCGCATGTGATGTCTACAGACCGGCTGCGATCAAGCAGTTACAGGTCAACGGTGAGAAGCAGGGTGTGGAAGTCTTCTCCATGGGAGAAAACCACAAGCCGGCGAACATCGCCAAGGCAGCGATCGAACATGCGCAGAAGAATGGCAACGACCTCGTGATCCTCGATACAGCCGGACGACTTCATATTGATGAAGACATGATGGCTGAGCTTGAAGAGATCAAAGAAGAAGTAGAAGTACATCAGACCATACTCGTCATTGATGCAATGACCGGACAGGATGCCGTAAATGTGGCAAAAGAGTTCAATGAAAAGGTTGGCATCGATGGTGTGATCGTTACGAAATTAGACGGTGACACAAGAGGTGGTGCGGCGCTGTCCGTAAAGGCAGTTACCGGAAAGCCGATCCTGTATGTAGGTATGGGAGAGAAGCTTTCAGATCTGGAACAGTTCTATCCGGATCGTATGGCATCGAGAATCCTGGGAATGGGAGATGTCCTGTCGCTTATCGAAAAGGCGGAAGCCGAGATTGATGAAGAAAAAGCCAGAGAGATGACCCAGAAGCTTAAGAAGAACCAGTTTGATTTTGACGATTATCTGGAAAGTATCAAGCAGATGAAGAACATGGGTGGTCTTGGAAATATTATGAACATGCTGCCGGGCCTTGGAGGCATGGGTGGTAAGATGAAGGGATTAGACGACGAGCAGACGGCAGAAGCCGAGAGGAAGATGGGAAGAATGGAAGCGATCATTCATTCCATGACACCGGCGGAAAGAGCCAATCCGGATATCCTTTCTCCATCCAGAAAGCACAGAATTGCCAAAGGTGCAGGGGTGGACATCAGCGAAGTGAACCGTATGATCAAGCAGTTCAACGAGATGAAAAAACTGATGAAACAATTTGGCAAGCCGGGAAAGAAGAAGAAATTTGGATTTCCGTTCTAAACATGATATACCGCGAATTCCGCGTTATATAGATAAAAATAAACTATGAAAATATTATAATTTTACGGAGGTAAACTAACATGGCAGTAAAAATGAGATTAAGAAGAATGGGACAGAAGAAGGCTCCTTTCTATAGAATCATCGTAGCAGATTCTAGATCACCAAGAGACGGAAGATTCATCGACGAGATCGGAATATACGATCCGAACTGTGATCCAAGTGCAATCAAAGTTGACGAAGAAGCAGCTAAGAAATGGCTTGCTAACGGAGCTCAGCCTACAGAAGCAGTTGCAAAGATCTTAAAGGCAGCAGGCATCGAAAAATAATTATGCCACTGGAGGTGTGCATTTATGAAGGAATTAGTTGAAGTAATTGCGAAAGCATTAGTCGACGATCCAGAAAGCGTTGTTGTAAATGAACGCGAAGAGAAGAAGACGACAGTTCTGGAAGTACGAGTTGCTGAATCTGATATGGGTAAAGTAATCGGAAAACAGGGCCGCATTGCAAAGGCAATCCGTTCAGTCGTGAAAGCCGCAGCAGCAAAGGAAGATAAGAAAGTTATCGTAGATATCATGGACTAAATAACTAATGGGGATTCCCATTTTGTCCCGGGACAGGCCCGCTTGTGGTCTGTCCCGCTTATCTTATACGGCAGAATCATATGTACAAAAGAAGCCGCTGGAGCGTCGGAAACGCAGAAAGTGAAAAAGGAGTATTTATGGAAGAATTATTACAGGTAGGTGTCATTACTTCGACACACGGAGTGCGTGGGGAAGTTAAAGTATTTCCGACCACAGATGACCCGAATCGTTTTAAATCGTTAAAACATGTACTGTTAGACACCGGAAGAGAGAAAAAATCTCTGGAAGTCCAGGGTGTCAAATTCTTTAAACAGTTTGTAATCCTGAAGTTCAAGGGAATTGATAATATTAATGATATTGAGCGTTATAAAAGATGTCCACTTCTTGTAGAACGTAAAGATGCGGTGGAACTGGAAGAGGATGAATACTTTATCGCCGATATGATCGGAATCGAGGTCGTAACAGAGGATGATAAACCGTTCGGAACATTAAAAGATGTTATGGAGACCGGTGCAAATGATGTCTATGTGATCGATACAGATGAACACGGCGAGGTATTGGTTCCGGCGATCCGCGAATGTATCCTGGATGTTGATATAGAAAATCAGAAGATGAAGATCCATCTGATGGATGGTCTGATCTAGAAAGAGGATAATCTATGAATTTTTATATTATGACGTTATTTCCGGAGATGGTTATGGATGGATTGAATACCAGCATCATCGGACGTGCGGTAAATAAAGGGCTTCTGTCTATAGAGGCATTAAATATCAGAGATTATGCATTTAACAAGCATCACAGCGTGGATGATTATCCGTATGGCGGAGGTGCAGGTATGCTGATGCAGGCAGAACCGGTGTATCAGTGCTATGATGCACTGGCAAGGCAGATTACGGAAAGAAAGGCAAAAGCCACAGAAGAAAAGCTGGCATCTGGTGAGAAGAAAGAGATGTCAGGAGAGCAGAAGCGTACCAGAGTCATCTATCTGTCTCCGCAGGGAAAGACATTCAACCAGTCCATGGCAGAGGAATTTGCACAGGAAGAAGATCTGGTATTTTTGTGCGGTCATTACGAAGGCATTGATGAACGTGTGTTGGAAGAGATCGTTACAGATTATGTATCTATCGGAGATTATGTCCTGACAGGAGGTGAGCTTCCGGCAATGATCATGATCGATGCGATATCCCGGCTGGTTCCGGGGGTACTTCATAATGATGTGTCCGCCGAGTTCGAGAGCTTTCAGGATAATCTGCTGGAATATCCGCAATATTCCAGACCGGAAGTATGGCATGACAGAAAAGTGCCGGAGATACTGATGTCCGGGCATCATGCCAATATTGAAAAATGGAGACGTGAACAGTCTGTGATCCGCACTGCAAAGAACCGGCCGGATCTGCTTGAAAAAGCCGAACTTACAGAAAAAGAAAAAAAACTGGCCGAAGAAGTGCAAAAAGAAAGTAAATTTTAAAATTAAATGCGTAGAGAATAATTATTCTCGGCGCATTTATTTTTTTGCAAAGAAATAAGTGCGGAAACTCATAGGTTTTCGCAGGAAGGAGGGGAGTGAGTATCAAAAGATTAAATGAAACTGACCGGAAATATATTGAAAAAGTGTACAAGGAAAAAACACCTTATGAGATTGCAGAAGTATTACAGATGAATTCAGGAACTATCAGGCGAGAGTTAAAGCGTTGTCCACCGAATCAATATACGGCCAAGGCAGCGCAGATAGACGCTGACCGGAAACACAAAAATGTGGGAAGACCCCGGAAGTCGCCGTTGCAATCTTATTGGCAGATCAAAGAAGTGAAAAAACAGATTGAAGTTTGTATTCGCATGAAGCCGGGAATTATGCCAGGGGAAATCGCAGAGATTCTACATTTGGAACTAGAAACAGTTGCGTATTATTTTCCACAAGTACAAAAAGAAATGATGGAGGGAAAGATATGAAAAGAGTAAAGAAAAGACTGAACTCTGTTTTGGGACTTTTCTTGGCACTGACTATGCTTTTACAGCCGATTTTTGCGTATGCAGAAGAAGGGAATGTAGAAAGTATGCAGCCAGAGGAAAAATATGAAGTCATTATTCCAATTTCAAATCAGGGAACGATAAAGGCTGACGAAGAAAAACGGGTAGAAAGTGATGAAACACAGATACGCTATGCCTACCAAGCGGGAGAAGAAGTTGCATTGGAAGTAGTCCCTGCAGATGGAATGGAGCTGGTAGAATTAAAGGTCAAAACAGAAAGCGAGCAGTTTTTAGAGACGGAAGAAAAGGAACAAAGTTATACCTTTAAAATGCCGGAAGAAATGGTCGTTGTTGAGGCACGGTATATACCTACGGAAACTGAAGAACCGACAGAAATACCAGAAGAGCCAGCAATGCCGGAAGAATCATTACCAGAGTCACCGGAGGTTGGGGTACCGGAGATTGAGTCACCAGAGAGCGAGTCACCCGTAGGACAAGATGAAACAGAAACACAAGTGAATGGCAACGCAACTGAGACAGTAATGACCGAAGAAGAAGTAAATCAAGCCATTGAAGAGGAGCGGATTATATCTCCTGAATTATTTGGTTTGATGGCAATGAATCCGAGAGCAACCATTACATATTTGGGTCCTATCACATACAAGGGAGTCACTGTTGGACAGTTTAATGTTAATGGACACCTAGCTTTTTGCATGGAGCATAAAAAAACATCACCACCAACGGGAACACCTTTTCAGGAACAGATTTACAATGATCCGAATATTCGAAAGGTTCTCTACTATGGATATGGTGGACATGGACAATGGGGAGGTTTTTCAGGAGACCGTGCACAAGGAATTGTAGTAACGACCTGTGCATTGTCCTACTACTATGTGGGACCGGGTTCCCTTGGCGGAAATCCATTTCTTGGAGATCGTTGGCTGGCTCCATTAGGAGACTTTTTAAACTTTATCCAATCTCAAAGTGATATTCCGACAAATGATATATCCTTATCAGGTAGTTATTTTGAGAGTTATTTGAATGAAGATAAGACATATCAAAAAACAGATAACATTACCTTAAATGCGGATCCACAGAATAGTATTACAGTTCCACTTCCGGCAGGAGTATCGTTAGTGAATGTTACAACCGGAGTAGAAGGGACAGGAAATGTTACAGTGTATGGTGGTCAAACATTCTATTTAAAAGCACCTCTTACTATGAGAGGAACATGGGAATCAGGTAATTTACCGGGAAGTATGGGGGCTTTTAATTCAGTATTATGTATTACGGCATCAAATTCATTGCAAAATTTAGGATATGGACAATGGGCTATGGATCCGACAAAAGTTGTAAACCTATCCGTGAAATGGGTACAGATGGGAGACATTAAGATCACGAAGTTTTTGGGATCTGATGAAGAATTGAAGAATCCGGCAGTTGGAGCAGAGTTCACCTTGACACATCAGGAGACCGGAGAAAAAGTCGTAATTGTTGCTGATGAGAACGGAGTGGCAACGACAGAAGATCGAGAGAACTATCCGATTGGTAGATTGGAAGGTGGAGAGTGGCTGGTAGAAGAGACAAAGACACCAGAAGGATTTAAGACAATTGATCCATTTAAAGTTACGGTATATGGACAGGGTCAAGTGTTTAGCTATATTGCAGAAGACAAAGAAATCTGTGCTGCAATTCGTGTAGTGAAGTTAGATGAAAGTACAGGGAAAGAGATTGTAGCATCCGGGGCAACATTTAAGATCGTCGATGAAAAAGGTAAGGATGTAGAGTTTGTAGATTATAGTCCGAACAAAGTAACCTTTACGGAGTTTACTACAGACGAAAACGGACAGTTTACTCTTCCAAATCAGTTACCATATGGAAAATATCAGTTGATTGAATTAAAAGCGCCAGAAGGATATCTGTTGTCTCAGGAACCGATTGACTTTGAGGTTAATGAAATGTTTGGCTGGGAAACACCGTTGGTGTTAAAGGCAAAAGATGAAAATGTAATGGGAAAAATTCAGATTTCCAAAAAGGATGAAGAAACGGATGAAGCAGTGTCAGAAACGACCTTTGATATTGTTGCTGCAGAAGACATTGTAACAGGTGATGGAACGATCCGGGCAACAGAGGGAGAAGTAGTTGAGACACTTGTGACCGATCAGGATGGAAAAGCTGAAAGTAAGGAACTCTATTTAGGACATTATATCGTGAGAGAGACACAAGCAAAACCAGGTTACGTTTGTAGCCAGGAAGAGTATCAAGTTGAGTTGTCTTATAAAGATCAGGAGACAGCGTTAGTTTATGGATCTCTTGAATTGACAAATAAGCCGACTACTGTATCTATTACAAAAACAGTAATGGGTACAGATAAACCATTAGAAGACGTACAATTTGAAATTTGGAATAAGGCAATGGAATCCGATGTAGATCCGAGTCTTGCTTACAAAGAACAGTATACCACAGATGAAAATGGAAAGATTACCATCAAGTATCTGATGCCTGGAACGTACCGCTTACAGGAAAAGAAAACAGTTCCAGGATATGTTATTGATGACACCATCTATGAATTTACAGTAGATGATACGGGTAGAATCGTGACAGACGATACGGAAGACCCTCAAGAAGAAGGGGAAATAAAGGTTGAGAATGATTTTACCAAAGTTCAGATTTCTAAGCAGGATGCTACGACCGGAAAAGAGCTACCAGGTGCAGAGCTAGAACTGATTCACAGAGAATCTAGAAAAACGGTGGAAAAATGGACTTCTGGAGAAGAGCCACACTACATTGAAGCACTTCCAGAGGGAGATTACATCTTGCGAGAAACAATGGCACCAAAAGGATATAAGGTGGCTCAGGAAATTATATTCACAGTAAAGAGTACAGGAGAAGTACAGAAGGTTGTAATGAAAGACGAACTGAAAGAGGGCACGATTCGTACCTCTACCCCAAATAATTTCCGAAATGGAAAATCAGGTGGCGTAAAAACGGGGGATGCTTCTATGATCCTTATTCCGGTTTTGGCATTGCTTGCGGCTGCAGTAGTGATTGTTTTTGTATATAAAAGAAAGGGAAAAGAGAATGAAAAAAATAGCTAAAGTAGGAACGGTTTTTTCTTTTTTACTGACAGCTTCTCTTTTGGTCAATGGAGTATCCACGTGTGCAAAAGAATCGCAGCCGGAAAATGAAATCGTAACGGATAAAAAGATCGTGAAAGAAGTGCTCTTTTCGTCGGATAATAAGCAGGAAGAAAAGAAAGATGTATTTTCGCAAACATTAAAGCGGAATGGGAAAACATACCACTTAGAAACGGTTGCTTATGAAGTTGCTGATCAGACACCAGTATCGGTTAAGAAGGAAACGACAAAGCTGATCGAAAGTGATCCTCTTCCGGAAGGACAAGCGTATGAGCCGTCAGAGACCATCGAAGAAAATGGCGTAACCTATACGTTAAAAGAAGTGAAGGAAAAGGAAGCTGCAGGGGATGTGGCGGTTCAGACTGTGAACGGATATACCGATTATGACCGGGCGGTAACAGCAGCGGATGTGCCAGCTACGAAAGTCATAAGCACTACAAATAGTATGACCGGAGAGGAAATGGAAGTAACCTGTTCCTTATCGGGAATTGAAACGATTACCGATTCTGCATGGGAAGATACCTATATTGATATTGTATTTGAATCGTATGATTCTAATATCTTTCGGTGGAATGGCGTAACAGTAACGAAAGATACTAATACGCCATTGAAGGGATATGAGGCACAGCTTTTGTCATCAGTCGGAGCATCACAAGATAATTATCGGGTTAATCAAACGTACTGGACGAGTGATCCTTATACCGACGCAGATGGAATCGTATGCAGGAATGCAAGAGCGGATGTTCAGCGAAAAATAACGAGATATCGAGCTAATTATCATGCATCTGTTCCGGTAGGGAATGGAACGGTTTATGAAGCGGTGTATGAAGGATCTGAGACGATCACGGATCCGGATCAGTTTGTATATACAATTCGTGCAACAGCAACCTACGCACTTGCGTCAGGGATTTCACCTATCATGGTAGGTGTGGGAGTTGCAATACTGATTCTATTGCTGGTTCTGATCCTGTTTTGGATTTGGAAAAACAAGAAAAGAAAGGAAGAAGTGAATGGATAAATTTGCAGAAAATGTCTATGCACTTTGCAAGGAAGTGCAGCCTTATACTTATGTACTGGCGATTGTTGCACTGTTAGTAGTTGGAGCAATGTTTCTCTTTCCGTCGGATGAAACACGACAGAAAGCGAAGAAAGCAATCCCATTTATTATTATTGGAATTATTGTAATGCTGGGAGCCGTTTATATGGGTGAATGGATTACTGGAAAAATTGTGTTTTAAAGAAATAGAACAAGAACGTGCGGTGGGAGAAAACAATCTCCTGCCGCCAAAAAGGAGAAGCAGATGGGCAGGAAAATAGAAGTATTTATAGAGAATATTGGACAGAAAGAAAAAAAAGGACTTTGGGTTAGCCTGCCACAGCAGCAAGAAAAGGTCGAGGAGCTGTTGGAGGAAATGACCGGATCTAAAAAGGGAATGGAATATCTCTTATCGGCGTCGGATTGCCCGTATTTCCAAGTGAGTGAGCAAGAGGATATCCGGCTGCTTAATAAAACAATGGGAATCATAGATACCTTAAATGAAGAAGAACAGACCATATTAAAGGGTTGGTGTAATCAACATGAGTATGGCGTGGTGGATTTGGTGGAGATCTGCAATGCGGCTTTACAGATTCAAGATATTGAATATTTACCTTACATCCGCGAGTATGAGGAACTTGGGGAATATTTAGCAGAAACAACAGGATTAAAAAGAAAGATAGAAAATCTAATGGAAAAAACATTAGATGTATCTGTTGATTATTTGGATTATGAACGCATCGGAGAAGATTATGTGATACAGCATCCAGAAGCTTATTTTATCAAGGGAATGGATCGTCAGATAGAAGGTATAATCTTAAACGATAAGAATATAGATGTGGCTCTTTATAAGCGAGACGAAATAATGAAATTAAGCGTAGAAGATCTGGTAAAAGGATCTACGCATCAGATAGAAATGAAACAACCGATGAAAAATGCAATGGACGTATGTATGCGACAGATGGCTGAGAAATCTTTTTTTCCGTCGCACCAAAATGAGTGGGAACGTTAGGGGGGATCAATCGTGATTACGATCTTTATTGATGAGGAGACGTTAGACGAGCAGGAGAGAGAAGAGATGCAGGAGGCTGGGGATGAATCCGAAGACGAAAGAATATCGTGAAAAACTGACACAAAGTTTTATTGAGGCATTAAAAGAAGATCAGTTGGATTGGAAGCGTGGCTGGGAGATCGTTGGTAAGCAGAGAAATGGGAAAACGAATGCTGCCTATCGAGGAATGAATCAGTTTTATTTACGCATGATTGCAAAAGAACGCGGCTATGAGGATCCACGTTGGGTGACGTTTCATCAGTGCAAAGAAAATGGATGGCAGTTACAGGATGCGAAAGGACAAGGGGTATTAGTAGAATACTGGTTTCCTTATGACCGAGAAGAAAAGCGGGGGTTAAGCTGGCAGGAGTTCCGTGACCAAAAGTTAGAATTGGATGATCGGTATGGACTGCGGGCAGTCTATACCCATGTATTTAATGCAGAATTGGTTCAAGGCATACCGGAATTAGAATTGGAGGTTCGCCAGGAACATTCATTGAATGAAGTAATTAAGAAACTGGAACAGAATATGGGAGTCCCTATTTTAGATGATGGAGAAGATCGGGCTTATTATGAACCGAGCAGAGATCAAATTCATTTACCCAAAGCCGAACGGTTTCATAGTGACTATGAGTATAATGCTACAGCACTACATGAATTAAGTCATGCAACTGGAGCGAAGCATCGGCTAGATAGAAATATTAAAAATATATTTGGTACGGAAGACTATGCCAAGGAAGAATTGGTTGCGGAAATCACGGCATCCTTTATTGCAGCAGAACTGCCTATCGAACAAACGGAATATCATGTGGCAAATCATAAAGCGTATGTACAAAGCTGGATTGAAGTGCTACAAAAGGATCCGGATTTGTTGGCCAAATCTATCGCTCAGGCAGAGCTGGCAGCTAACTACTTAGAAGAAATGGCAGAACTGATTCCGGTACAGGAAAAGAAACAGGAATTTTTTATGGAAATTCCGGAAAAAAATGACATGAAAAATGAACAACTATCTGCAATGGAGCAGTGCATGAAAAAGTCGGCAGAAAAAGCGGTTGACTTTAGAAAATATCAAGAAATAGAACGGTAGGAAAGAATACAATTATGAAAAAAGAAAAACAAACGGTATCTGGAACACGAGTGATGCGTCTAAACCGTTTTTTGGGAACTAAATATGGAATTATATGTATATGCATACTGGAAGATTTGCTACTTTTTTTTCTTGCACAATACATAACCAATGTGATTTTAAGATTTCCGGAATGGTTGAGAGACTTAGATCATCCAGAACTCTATATAGGCATACGGCAATTTTTCCCTGACATTAACTTGATTGCTGAGCATCCGGTGACGAAGTGGATTTATCTAGGTATCGTACTTCTGATGCTTATCGTAGATGTAGTTACGGTTTATCAGTTTAAGGTTGCATATTCTGAGGAACAGTTGAATCAGGGACAGAAAGGAGTGTCTCGCTGGACAACGAATGAAGAAATTAAAGCGCAGTATACAGAGATTCCAGATCGAGATCTTCCTTTTCCCGGACACGGCGGAACGATTGTGTCTCGAATTGGGAAGAAGCTATATATTGATGATAGCCTTACCAATAACCTGATTATCGGTATTACCAGATCTGGAAAAGGAGAAATGTTTGTAGTGCCTTCTATAGATGTCTATTCCAGAGCGGAAGAAAAAACATCTATGGTGATTACAGACCCCAAACTGGAATTATTCAAGATGTCCAAGGCCACTTTAGAGGAACGTGGATATGAAGTCTACTTATTAAACTTAGATGATCCGCTTCACTCCATGGGATTTAATCCGTTGGAACAGATTACAGAGGAATATTTGAAGAAAAACTATGCAGAGGCAGAGCTGCTGGCGCAGTCCTTTAGTTTTTCCATCTTTAATCCCAATAGCCCAACCAATACGGATTCCTTCTGGCAAGATACGGCCTCCTCGCTGTTAACGGCACTAATTCTAGCACATATTGAAGATTGCGTTCGGGAGGACGAAGAGGTTAACGAAAAAAGATATAAGCTTTGGAAACAGAAGAAAGAGAAATGGGAAGTAATTGGAGAAGAAGAGAAGCAGCATCTAAGAGAGCGGTATGCAGCAATGGTGGGACATGCAGATCTTTGCTTGGATTCTCGCATTCCGGCACTTCCACCAGAAGACACCTTTGTTTATACGAAAGAGAATCAAAAAAAGATTAATATGTATTCGATTATTAATACATTTACAGAGCTTGCTAGAAAAAAGAATAAGGATCATCCAGATTTAACAGCTTTAGACAGCTATTTTTCAGAACGTCCGCAATTGAATCGTGCAAAGCTTAAATATGCAGGAATCGAAGTGGCGGGAGATCGAACTAAGGGTTCTGTGTTTGCGTCGATGATGGCCAAGTTATCTATCTTTACGTTTGAGAATATTGCAAAAATGACAGCGGAAAGCAGTTTGAATTTATCGGATGTTGGGTTTGGAAGTAAGCCAGTGGCTGTATTCCTGGCAATTCCGGATTTTGATAAGTCTAATCATTTTTTGGCCACAGTCTTTATTCGACAGCTTACGTTTGTCTTAGAAAAAATGGCAACGAGAAACCCAAGCGGACGTTGTGATCGGAAAGTTAAGTTTCTGTGTGATGAGTTTGGAAATTTGCCAGCAATTGAAGGGATGGAATCCATTATCACTGTTTGTTTGGGACGAAATATTAGCTTTGATTTGTACATTCAGGCCTATGCACAGGTAAAGAAGTTATATGGCGATGATGCAGAGACGATCATGGGAAACTGTGGAAATCAGATTTTTATTTTAACGAACGATGATAATACAGCAGAAAATTTTTCGAAGAACTTAGGTACCGAAACGATTCTTACAGCACAACGTTCTGGAAGTAAACTTGATAGGAAAAAGCACTTCACAGAAAATACAGAAGAGCGGAGACTCTTAAATATGAATCAGCTAGAAGAATTAATGCCAGGGGAATGTGTTGTGAAACGAGTAATGAAGCGTGTAGACCGAAAAGGACGCAGGATCCGGCCAACACCGATTTTTAATTCGGTAGAAAGTGGGAAGCGTTTTCTGTATCGATATGAGTATCTAACAGACAGCTTCCCAAATCCGGATAGCATTGATCTAACAGCAGTGAATACCGAGGATCGTAGTATGATTCAGCATCGAGAACGAGTTTGGGACTATAATAAGAGTTTTGAACAGATCTTGAAAATACAATTTGAAATGCAATTGGGAAAACATGTAGAAGAAAAAAGCAAGGCACTAATTTTGAAAAATCTAGTAAATGGAAGAGAAATCTGTGCCTTATTAAAGAAGCACCTTACACGTGAGGAATATGCACAGATCTCAGATCTGGAGATCAGCATTCCAAGGCTTTTGGATTTGGTTGAGAAAAGTGACATGAAAGAATCGGAAAAAGAACAGGCACGTAGTTTGATAGAAATGAGTGCATTGTAAAGGAGCAGGAAATGAAAAAATCAAAAGGAAGTAAGAAAAATCGAAATAGAGGCTGGCTGATTCTTATGCTTGCAGTACTGTTAAGCCTTCTGATTGGCAGGACTGCTCTTGCATCGGAAGATCAGATCATCAATGTCTTAAAAACCAATCAGGATCTGTTTCAATGCAACAATATTTTTCTTTCTTTATTGAGAATTTTTGCCTGGGGCGCGATACATGGGTTGGCATGGCTGGCAGTGCAATGTGCAGATCTATTTGATCTTTGCTTTACTCTGATTGATTTTACGAATTGGCCGGCAGTTAAGGATTATATTGCATCGTATCAGCCTGTTTTTGTGGCATTGGTTTGTTTGTCATTAGTTTTCTTGGGGGTCATTCTAATTTTTGACCATGATAAAAAACCCAAAATAGTAATCAACATTTGCATTGCAATTGCAGTGGTTACTTCTATGACACATATCATTGGCGTGATGAATAATTTCCTTGCAACGGATATTCGAGGAGCTGTGATATCTGGAGATGAGGATGGGGGAACCGAAGATTTAATCTATGAAACCATTGGTGCAAGCCTATATGATCTTCTCTATCTCGATGATAAAGTCGGACTGATGAATTTAAAAAAGGATAATAGAGTGACCTATGACACACTGACAGAAGAAGAGAGAGCATTGATTGACATCAATGAAATTGTCAAAGAGGACGATGTTAAGAGTGAATCCAAAGATTTAGTTCAAAATAGGATTGCCTTTAAAAAAGACAATATAGGTTTGGAGGAGATCTACAACGGTGTTGCCTGGACGGATTTATTGAACGAGTATTATTACCGTTATCATGTGGATTGGTTTGTGTGCATCATTGGATTGGTTGCGTTAATTCTTGTATATCTATGTCTTGCTTATAAGGTTGTACGAATTATATACGAAATTGCGATACATGAATTGCTGGCCGTTTTGTATTCGTCCAATTTAAGTAACCATCAAAAGACCGTAAAAATACTGGAAGGAATCAAGGACAGTTATATTACTTTGATTCTTGTCATGGTCTGTATGAAGTTTTATTTACTTGCTTATAAGTACGTGAATACCTTAGGAGTGAATCAGTTTTCCAAGTGTATGATCTTACTTTTCTTAGCGTTTGCAGTGGTAGATGGGCCGAATATGATCCAGAAGCTGACAGGAATTGATGCGGGACTATCTAGCGGTGTTGGGAAGTTAATTGCTGCAGGACATGCGGCAAGATTGGCAGGACATGCGGCTGGCGGTGTTTGGAATAAAGCGAGCGATCTCTTGAAAGGAGATCCGGAAAGACAGAGAGAAAAAATGGAGCAGATGCGAGAGCGGATGGGCTTAGATCCAGGGCGGGAAGGCTTGAAGCAAGATACGGATGTTAAAGATGAAAAATCAGGAATGCCTGCAGAAAGAAACGGAACAGATGGAAGTGGAATCAATATGTCGGATCAGAAAGAGCCTTTGCAAGGGGATGCGACGATGAGTGGAGATGCTGTGCCGGAGCAAGAAAGCGGGGAAGAATGGAGAACATCAGGAGAAGGAGAAGCAGGAGCGTTAGAGGGCTCCGGTTATGAAGAGGAACGATCTGCAGATGCGGTAGATGGAGTACAGGAACCAGAAATGGGAGGTCTAAATCATGTAGCGGATGATCTGAATGGTTTTGATCCGCTGAGTGGAGATGTTAACAGTGGGCTGGACAGTATGAAGCAGATGGAGCAGGAGCTTGGAAGACCGGATACACAGGAACGCAGATTACAAAAGGAACCGCTTTCATCTAGCAGCATGATGTTTCGAGAAGACAGAAAAGAGATGAAGGCGAAGGATCGCACGCAATTGGATGGAAAATATGATTTGGAGGATCGGACATGAAATATTTAGTAAGTCAGGAAATTAAATCAGAGACGAAAGTAGGAAAACACGTGTATGTTTTTGATCTATTTTTCGTACTGCTTTACAGCAGTGTTTCCTTGGTGTTGGCCAATGCTGTACATACCACCTTCCGGATCCCGTTTTTAATCTTTTCCATAGGGATGGCATTTTTCTTTACGTTGAAAAGCTATCAGAATAAGAAACGTCGGAACTATGAAAGTTTATTGATCTATCTACGACGGGATACGGAGGTTTATCATCCGGTTAAGAATATCAGTCAAGCAAGGATGCAGGAGGAAAGCAGATGAAATCGTACATTGTTTTTGGAATCATCTCATTTTTTGTTTTATTGATCGGAATACTGATTTTTACAAGAAAAGGGAGTAACAAGGATACGCTGAATGAGGAGCAGGGAAAGAATGAGAAGAAAAAGTCTGATAAAGTAGGCAAAACAGTAGCAGAGCTGATTCCACTTGCAGATTATGACTTAGAACAACATTGTTACCGAGTGAAAGACAATACCTATTTGGATATTATGCAGTTAAACACGAAAGACCTTCTGAATTCATCCAGAGATGAAGTCGAATATGATTGTTTGAAATTTGCAAAATTATATAAGCTTTACGAGGATGAGTTGAAAATTATTGCCATGAATTTTCCTTGTAACACAAAAAGGCAACAACAGCATATCCAACGTAGAATTCAGAAGACGTCGAACCCGATTTATCGACAGGCTTTGCAGAAAGATCTAGAAGAACTGATCTGGTTAGAGAAACACAATACCACGAGAGAGTTTTATTTTCTAATTTATGGAGAGAGCGTTGAAGCAATAGAGAAAAATCGTGCGACGATCAAAACCGTGCTGCATACTGGCCGGGATGGGCTAATTATGGAGATTCCAGATGAGAAAAAGGAACAAATTTGGATCCGGCTGAATAATAAAAATCTATTAATGCGTACGTCATAGAAGAGAGGCAATAGGATGAAGAAGAAACAAGAGACTGCGGGAAAAAAGAGATGGAAATTGACAGCAGAAGAAAAAGTAGAAAAAAGAAAACAGAAGCTAGGCTATGATCCTTACCTGTATGAGAAAATACAGCCGCAAGGAGGCATCTGTTTTCGGGATCCGAAGTTTGTTATGACCGGAACGGGTTATGAAGCCTGCTTGCACATTTATGAGTTTCCACGACAACTGAATGATTATTGGATGTCTAAATTCTGTAATTTGAATAACACGGTAGTGACGGTAGATATTTCTACAGACAATGTGATCGAGGTTAAAAAAAATATCAATCGATCTATGAAAGAACAGCAATTCCGCTATATGGAAGCAAGAGATTTTCAGGAGCGTTACGATGCAAAGCAGCGATATCAGGAAATGGAACGTCTATATGATGAGATTAACTCTATGGGAGAGGTGATTAAGCTAGTACATGTCCGGATTTTTGTGACAGATCAGTCGTTTGCAAGATTAGAAGAAAAGGTAAAGAGCATTGCGGTTCGATTGGAGAGTAATGGGTTTTTAACAGCCATTTACTTAAATGAGACAAAACGGGAATGGCTTTCTATGTATCAGTCATATCAAGAGCAGCAAAAAGAATTTTTTTCTACATATGGTCAGCCTTTAGTGTCAAATGCACTTGCTTCTGGAGATCCATTCCATTTTTCTAGCCTGGAGGATCCGACGGGAAATTTACTGGGTAAAACACCTTGTGGTGGAAATGTGATTTTTGACGAATTTACAAAAACAAAAACCAGGCTTTATTATAACGAATTGGTGATCGGCACCATGGGATCTGGAAAGTCTACGCTGTTAAAGAAACGATTTAAGGCGAATGCAGTTCGAGGAAATTATGTGAGGACGTTTGACATTTCCGGAGAATTTACAAATTTGACGAAAGTCTATGGTGGAAAGGTGATTAAGCTGGATGGTACGAATGGAATTTTAAATCCATTAGAAATCTTAAAAGCAGATGAAAATGAGGGAATTAGTTTTACGAGACATATCTCTAAGGTTTCAACCATTTATAAATTCCTGACAGAAGGGCAAGCAGACACACAGGAAATTATCTTGTTTGAAGAATTGCTTCGAGAAGTGTATCAGAAGTTTGGAATGGAATTACGGAATGGGAAAGTAAGCAGAAAAGTAACGGGACTTCCGGCTACTTCTTATCCTACGTTTTCCGATCTATTAGCTTATATTACAGAAAAGATAGATGGAATGAAGGAGACGGAGTATGACGAGATCTCCTTGTCCCTGGCTAAGAAAAATCTAGAACGTTTTGATAAGATCAGAATGGTAATACAGAATATCGTACATACCTATGGATCCCTGTTTGATGGTCACACATCAATCGATAATATTTTAGATGAACAAATCGTAACGTTTGATATCTCTACCATTAAGGAAATGAAAGCATCTGTATTTGATGCGCAGATCTTTAATATGGTTTCCCTCTGCTGGGACAACTGTGTCACCAATGGTAAATTGATGATGGAACGGATGAATTTGCCACAGGAGAATCCAGAACATCTAGAGTTTGAAGATACCACGAAGTTTCTGATGATCATTGATGAGAGCCATCGGTGGCTTAATACACGGAAACCACAAGCGTTAGAGTCCATTACGATTTATCTTCGAGAAGCAAGAAAATATTTTGGCGGCATTATGTTAGCTAGTCAGTCTATTCGAGATTATGTGCCGGAGGGATCCGGGGCAGAAGCGATCGATGATCTGAAGAAGATTTTTGAATTAACGCAATATAAGTTTATTTTCCATCAGGAGACGAATGTATTAGGACTGTTTGATCGGATCTTTGAAAACACGGTAACACAAAGTCAGAGAGACCGGATCCCGAAACTGGAAGTAGGAGAAACCATACTTTGTATATCATCTGATCGGAATCTAGAGTTTAAAGTACATTTAACGAATGAGGAAAACCGGATTTTCCAGGGTGGTGTATAGAAAAGGAGCAGCAATGCAAAGAATTAAAAACTGGATGATCAAGGGAAGTGTTGTGATAGCAATCGGACTATTGCTAATGGCAGGAGCTGCAGAAGCGGTCGTGGCAATTATATCAGTCATTGCCGGAGAAGAAGAGGAAAAGAAAAGTAACGCATCCTTAGAAGGCTTACCGCCATTTATCACATTAGAGATGGTAGAGACATTATTAGAAATGCAAGATACCTATGGACATCCGGTTTCTACAGGATTGGCACAGGTGATTGTAGAGAGCGGGTTTGGAAAGTATGGTCCAAACGGAGAAAGTGGCCAGGGGTTGTCGAAGTTAGCCCATGAAGATAAGAATCTGTTTGGAATTAAATACCATAGAAGCGATAAATATGCGCTTGGATCTAATGACTACCATACACAGGAACAGACAGGGGCTACTACCGCAGGATTTTCGGTATACAAGAGTCACGGAGATTGCATTCGGCAACGCTCTGCCATGCTGGAAAAAGCTCCTTACATCTCCCACATTAAAGGATATAAGAAGCCCATCAGCAGCAATGGAGTTTATAAAAAGGAGATGGCAGATGGATTTATGGAAGGAATCCGAGCTGCTGGATGGGCAACGTCTATCACTTATGTACAGCATTGTACATCCGTGATGCAGACGTACAATTTATATCGATTTGATAACATGACTTTAAAACAATTTCAGAGTTCTGGTGGTGCCGGAGGAAGTGCAGAAACTGGAAAAGGAGAAGAATATGGAAAAGGAACGGCAGCACAGAAGAATGTAGTGGACATTGCTTACCGGACACCGTTTGCAGGAGATGGCTTGTGTGCTACTTGGGTATCACGGGTATTTGCAGCGGCAGGGCAGCCTTATCCTACAGGAAATGCGAATAGTTTTACTATGAGACGGGCGTCCGGAGGCATTAAAGTCGGCATGGTGATATGCGTACAACATTCAGGATCAAGGCCGAATTCCTGGAACTATGGACACATTGGGATCTATGTTGGGGACGGAATGATCTTACACAATGAATCTTCCCGAACCGGAAATCAAAGTAATGGCTGCACATTAACTGAAATAGGACAATGGAAAGCGACGTATGAATACCAATGTAAAGCGTATTATGGATGGGTCAACGGTATTGATCTTTCAAAATGAGAGGAGACGGCATGAAGAAAAAATTAGTAGGAATAGGGTTGATCGTAATTGCGGTGTTGATTGCGATTCTGGCCGGATATCAGTATTTGAAATCCGATGAAAAAAAAGAGTCGATGGAGAAACCGATCAGCCAGGAAAAAATAGATGAGCCTTCTTCTAACGTTCAAGAGCCGGATCAGGAACAGGACGAATTTCAAGTGATCATTCCAAATGATTACTTAGAATTGCTGGAACTAAATGTAGAAGAAGTAAGAGAGCTAGTGGAAACCTGGACGAGAGAGAATCAGGATTATGGAGTCGCTATAGGAGTTGAATTCTTAGAATGCAATATATCTTCCATAGAAGATAAGTATTCGTTTGTGATGCAAACGTTAGTAGCAGAAGAAAGCTATGAAGAAGAATCAAGGATTTTAATTCTTGATTACGAAAAGGATCGGGGGACATATCGGATCCATCCATAGAAGGAATGAGATAGACATATAGGAAGGAAGGATACACTATGAGCAAGGATAGAAGAATATACATCTGTTGTGTGGAAGATCGAAAACCATACTTAATGGCAAAAGCGAAATCTATTTTTGGGAGAGAAGCTGTAAGCGAGGAATTAGAAGCGGCAACATTAGTATTTGTGGTTGGTGAATCTAGCGAGCAAATGGAAGAGGAAGTTATAGAAGCGGAAAACTCTGGGATTCCAGTTAAAAAGGTCAATGAAAATTTCATAGAAGAAAGTATATATGAAAAGTTGTTGTCACAAAAAAGTCAAATGAAGATACGATCAGAGAAGAAGTTAGGACATGAATGGGAACGGTAAACGTGGTATGGAGATAGAAAGGGAAAGCGTATGGAAATGGAGAAGTCTAAGAAACGCAGGGGAGAAAAGCGTCAACATAAAAATATATTTGCCATGGTTTTCCTGTTGATATTTTTTGGAGGATATACTTTTTTCTTCACGAGTAAGTTTTGGATGCCGACAGCAGGAGAGGCAGAACGATATACGAAATTGCATCAGGATATTACATGGAATGATCGGGCAATCCGGCTGGTTCGATGGGAATATTCTCAGGAGCAACATCTTATGGAAGTGGAATTGGATATTTCCAATCAGAAATTTGATGGGGAAAATACATATCGTTTTACAGCATTAGAAACGAATGCAGGACCACTTAAAGTTAAACCCATTCTAGAGGAAATGGATTGGGTTATTCTTCAGATTGAGGGAATTCCGGAAAAGTTTGCGGAAATTTCATTAAGAATGGAAATGGAAGATGATGAAACTGCTGGAGTGGTTAAGATGTATACCAATGTGAATGAGGTTGCACGAGTAAACGCTATTGAAAAGAAGGATCGGAATGGATACCTGGCACAGAGATATGAGCAAGAAATTCTAGGGTATGAATCGGAGATCCGGGAGTGGAACGGAAAGATTGTAGAGGCAGAGGATAAGATTAGTACGATAGAGCAGGAAATACAAGAGATGAAGGCGAAAGAAGAATATCAGACGGATGCACAGATTGAAGATACCGAGAATATGATTTCGGAAGCCCAGAATGAAATTTTAGCAACGGAAGAAGCAATTGCAGAGTATGAGGTTGACATTAAAGAGAGACAGCAGCGGATCCAAAATGTGCAGCTGCAACTGAATGAGCTAAAATAAGAGTGAGATAGAATATATATAACAACTATAATAGATGGAATATATAGAACATATGGACTAAACAGAGAAAGAATGAGCTAGCTGCAGAAAGGAATCAGAAAAATGCAGGATCAAGAGATTTATACATGCATCAAACAAGAAATCAAAATTGAATCCTACGCAAAAGAATTAGGGTTTAGCGTTGTAAGAAAAGGTCGTTATTTTTCTTTGAAAGAGCATGATTCCGTGATCATTGATCCGGAGAAGAATTGCTTCTGGAGAAATTCGGATCCAGGAAGCGGAAACGCAATTGGACGAGGCGGATCTGTGATTGATTTTGCATTAGAATTTACAAATTTAACCTTACATGAAGTTTTGAAGATGTTTACCGCACGAGTGAGGGATCTGGACTTTCAAGAGAAAGAATATTCTATAAAAAAACCTTTGGAGGAAAAGGATGTAAAAGAAGCAAGATACGTAAAGCTTCCATGCGCTGGGGCTAATATGCGGAAGGTGTTTGCTTATCTCATCCGCACGCGTCGGATTGCCAAAGAGATAGTACAGGAATTTGTAGATCGAAAGCAGCTCTATCAAGATGATCATGGGAACTGTGTGTTTGTATCTTACGATTTGGATCGACCGGAGCTTGTAGCTTATGCCTGCAGACGTGGAACTAATACTTATTTTTCTTTTTATGGAGATGTGGAAGGGAATGATTATCGACAAGGGTTTTACGTTAATAATCATGCAGCTAGACTATACGTTACAGAAAGTGTCATAGATGCAATGTCAATTATGACACTGATGCAAAGAAGAGGAAAAGATTGGAAACAGTTTAATTATTTAGCATTAGCAGGAGTAGGAAAAGCGGAATCGCTACGCACCTACTTAGAAAGAGAACAGATAGAAGAGATCCGGATTGCAACCGATCAGGATGAAGGTGGACGAAAGGCGGCAAGGATTTTAGAGCAAATAGCTTATGAAATGAAGCCAGGAATTAAGGTGGTTTTGGCATTGCCTAAGAAAGAGGGGCAAGATTGGAATCAAGTGCTGCAAGGGATAGAAGAGGAGAAAGAAGCATGAGGATAGTATTTGTAGGGAAAGAAGAAAAAGGATTTTTTGCTGGGGAAGTGGCAGAAAAGCATGGCTGGAATGTCGAATTTATTACGCCTGCTTTAGCAATTGAAGAACAAGCACAGAAAATTTTACAGTGTTCGGATTGTAAATATGTGATTTATGATGTCGAGCAGTACACCGATTCAGCAGAGAAGATTGCAGATGTGATACACCGAATCCAACTGGCGAATAATGCAACTCCGATTATCTATGCTTCCGGTTATGATCTGCAGTCAGATATGATTCGATTCCTTCGCTTCCATGGAGTTCAGCATTTTATTTTTGCAGCATATTTAGACGAAAAGAAACAGGAACTGGAGAGGGCGATCCAGGGGATTCCAATGCTGGATGCTGTAGAGGAAGATCAGGAAGCTCTGGAAACAAACATCATGCAGCCAACTTATAAAAGCATTGGGATTGCAGGAGTAGTGCCTAGAATGGGAACTACGACACAAGCGATCCAGATTGTGAAGTATCTGCTCTATGAAGGATATAGTGCTTGCTATATTGAGTTAAATGATCATGGATGGGTACAAGCTCTTGCAGAAGCGTATGACGCCGTAGAAGAAGATAAAGAAATAGGAAGGGTAACGTATCAGGAAGTAGATCTTTACTGGAAAATGGAAAAGCTTCCGGAAATAATGAAGCTGAACTACGACTACTATGTCTATGATTATGGGGTATATCAGGATCGGGATTTTAATAAGTTATCTTTTCTAGAAAAAGATCTGCAGCTTTTTATGGTGGGAACAAAGCCAGGCGAATTTATGAAGACATATGAGTTGATTGATAATACCTTTTATAATCGTGTGATTTACATTTTCAATTTTATCCCGAATGATCCGCAGGAAAGAGAAGAAACTTACGAACTGATGGAGGAAAAAAGAGAGGATACGTTCTTTTTAGAAGATTGTCGAGATCCGTTTCGGTTTGTGCCAGGGGAATTTTATCAAAAAGTAATTCCGGTCATACCGAAAGAAAAAGAAGAAAAGAAGAAAAAAGGACGTTCATTTTTTAGAAAGAGAAAGTAGAGATGGCTAAATATAAGAAAAAACTAGTACAGGATGTAAGAGAAAAAAAAGAATTTGAGCAAGAGCAACAGCAGTTGAAAGAAAAGTACCAGGTGCAAGATAAGGATACAATTATTATAGAGAAGGATCATTTTTTTAAATTTACCATCCGAACGATTGGAAGTATTATTCGGGTAGTGGCTGGAATTCTTTGTTGCGTACTGGCCGCAATTGGAACGGCAGCATTGATCTATCCGGCACCCAGAGAAGAACTTTTACAGATTGGAAGTAGGATCTTAGAAGAACTTTTAATTTATGTTAGATAAACCGAAAGGTTTACTATAGTAACCGTCGGTATGCATCGACCAACTATCGTATCACACACGGAACTTGAATAATGAAATGTCCCCGGCTTTTTAGCCGGGGAGAAAGGAGAAGGTTGCATGTTTTTGTCAGAGAAAAAGTTAAGAAATACTTTTTGGGAAAATTACAATTATTCCAGGCGTGCGGTAAGATGGCAGTTTGAGTGTCCCATTCGAGAAGGAAATGCAGATTTGATTACCATTGAAAAATATCAAGGAACGTATCAGATCAATGCATTTGAGTTTAAACTGGCAGATATCAAAAAAGCATTACTGCAGGCGAAAGAAAATACGCAGTATGTGAATAAGAGCTGGATCGTTGTACCGGAAGAAAAGAGAGATTTGATCGAGAACCGTTACATGGAATATTTAAGAGAGCATCAGATTGGAGCAATCCTTGTAGAAGAGGAAGGACACTGGGAAGTGTTATATCGAGCCTATTATCATACAGAGATCAAATTCCATCAACAAGTTTTAAAACTGGCAATGAAAGAATATTAAAAAACCGGATATCTGGCGGGATATCCGGTGTGTGAAGCTGTTATACCCTTTTTGAAAAAGACTCCTATAATACTGTGTTGATGGTGTGTTAATAGTAAATTAATAGTAAATAACAGTAAAAAGCAGCCTAAAAAATAGCTTCAGTATGATTATACTATAGAATTTGAAATATAATGTCAAGTAATTTTAGAAAGAAGGTGAGAAAAATGAGGATCAAAAATGCAAAACTTCCAGAACTACGAAATCTGACAAATAAAGAAATGGATTTTTTCTTGTATCTTGTACGCAGACAGGATCTAAGAGGATCTGTTTCTGGTGTCCATAATCAGGCTGTATGCAAAGCCACAGGAATGTGTAAGCAGAGCTTTTATAGCACCCTTTATTCCCTTCGTAATAAAGGCATAATTACCTATGCTAAAAATACGGAGATTGATTATGATGTGGTAATCACCAACAATGATTTCTCTTACCCGGAGTCTTTCCGCGAAGGATATGTGAGCATTCACCGTCAGGTGTTCCACCGGAAAAGCTTTAAGAAGTTAAAAGCGAATGAAAAGTATCTTTTCTTTGAGTTAATGAAACGCACCAGAGAAGAGACGGGAAGCTTCCGGATAGGTACTAAGAAATTATATGATAGATTTTCGCAATTATTACACGTGACAAAACGTGTGATCCGTTGCTATCTGCATTCGTTGAGACGGTTTTTCTCCATTGGCATTAAAGACGGCCTGTATTACATCACGTATCTGCATTCTGTTTTTGCAGAAAGAGAAGAAAAAGGAGTAGAAGAGCAGGAATTTGAATATTACACAGAAGTACAGTGTAGAAGACATCGCATTAATTATTCTCAAACGGAGTTGAGCGGTACGGCGGATCTCATTAAGCAGTACCGGAAGATGGTCGTAGAGACAGGCGGTACGATTACAATGCTTAAAGAACTGCTCGCGAAAGCAATTGAGAAGAGCGTTCGTGGGCTGCAGTGCAAGGATCGTAAGTTGCAGCATCGTTATGTACATATGTTACTTAAAAATCTAATTATGGAACCTACAGAAGCATGAAGCGTGAAAGAAGCGTGACATTGCTTGTGCAGGTCTTTTTCCAGTGCTAAAATTCTTCATCAGTCTAAGTTTTTCGAGCAAGACAATCCCTACTATGATGTGAAAAGTAAAAATTGCGATACAAGAAGTAAGATCCGGGAGATTCCAGGGCTTATTTTTTTGATGTCAGAGTCTAATTTCATGTATATTAGTGATGTAACGGTCTAAATTCGTTCCCGAATGTTTTTGTAATAGTCTAATAAGGTTGTCGTTTGTGGATAACAAAAGTCTACTTTTATTCCTCTTGTAAAATGTAATAAATCCTAGAAATATAAGAGATTACAGGGCGTAGAGCATGTGAGCATATTATTCCTAATATTAACCATTCAATTTTTCTATATATTCAATCTATGTAGCTTATTAAAGCCATATTTACGCTGCGCTCCCTAAATTTCTTGAAGCAGTAAGTAGCATTTCTATCTAAGGATTGCCTTTATTAACCAGATAAAGAGATTCAATAAAAAGAAAAATAAGAAGATTTCTACTATCGCCCTTCATCAAGACCACGCTGCGCTAACACTCCTGATTTCGGTTGATGCAATGTGCAAAGTTAGTGTATAATATAATCATAACAAAGTGGAAGGAGCGATGGAACATGGCAATAACATTGTATCGAAATGATAAAGTTATGTTAGATTTTCATATGTCTAAATTTTTAAGAAATCTAATTAAAGAAGCAGATGAGCTTTATGAAAAAGATGATTGGTTTTGGTATGACATGAAACGAAGTGAAATTGAAGCTTCTTCAAAGCAAGAAGTATTGTCTGGAATAATTACAGATGAACAGAGAGAAAAAATATGGGAAAGGTACGGAATTTAGTCAATGTTAGAGGTTATAGATTTTACAGATTATCCTCAAAAATTTAAACGAATTTTATAGAAGGCCTCTTGAAAAAAATGAGAGGTTTTCTGCTATCGCCCTGAATCAAGACCACGCTGCGCTAACACTCCTGATTTCGGTTGATGTTAAGAAGAAAAATGGTATATAATATCATTATAGAAAAAGCGAGCTTTGTGAAGGAGTGCTGGCGCATGGCAATAACATTGTATCAAAATGATAGAATTACTTTAGATTTTCGAATGTCTAAATTTTTAAGGAATTTGATTGAAGAAGCGAATAGGATGTTGAGAGATAAAAGAAAAAGGATAAGGTGTTAGTATATGAGCGAAATGAATGGATATTTAAAGGAAGATATTGATGAGTTGGAAAAGCTTAAAAAAAAGATTCCAAATGATAGAAAATTTAGTATAGAGTTAATTCATTATAAAGAACAGCTTATGCTATTTTTGACGTCACTTAAAATCGCAGAAATGGATGGTCTTATTAATGCAGGCGAAGTGGCTGATCTGAAAGAAAAATATTTTCAGTATTAAGGAGAATTATATGATAGATTTTACAAATTGTACAGAAAAGATAAATAAATTTAGAGGTTCTGAAAAGAAGAAAACAATTGAGTATAATGGAAAAACATATCTTTTGAAATTTCCAGATCCAACACGCGAAAAAGGAAAGGCTATTTCTTATATTAATAATACAATTTCAGAATATATTGGATGTAAAATTTATGAATCCGCAGGGATAGAAACACAGAATGTTATATTGGGAACCTATGTGAATGATTCCGGTGTATCGAAAATTGTGTGTGCATGTGAAGATTTTGAAAAAGAAGATATGAAGCTTTATGAGTTTAAAAATATTAGCTTATCAGACGTTGAAGAACATATTCCTAAAAATCTTGATTTGTATCAGGTGTTGGATACAATTGATAACAGTTCCCTAATTAAAAACAAACCAATAGTACGAGAACGTTTTTGGGATATGTTTGTTGTTGACACATTCATTGGAAACAAAGACAGACATTTGGGGAATTGGGGGTTTTTAGGAAATGAGGAAAAAGGCATTATAGACTTAGCACCGGTATATGATTGCGGCTCCTGTCTTTTCCCTTTATTATCAGAAAATGAAATCTTAAATATGCCAGCTGTTGAATATAAAAATCAAGCATTGAATGTTTATTCATGCTATAGGATTGAAGGGAAAAGGATAAATGCAACTCAATACATTTTGAGTGGAGAAAACGAAGAATGTAATAAAGCGCTAAATAGAATTATGCCTAATCTGCAGATGGATAAGGTGAATGAGATTATCGATAATATAGAAGTTATCTCTGAAGGCGAAAAGAATTTTTATAAAAGTATTTTGGAAATACGCTATAGAGATATTTTGAATAAAGAATACGAAAAATTGCATTTAGAAAATGCCATGGAAGCGTGCATGAAGCAAACAGCAGCACTTGCACCAGAGCGAAAACTGGAGAAAAGGATGGAACGTTAATTTTTCTTTTTTATAGAAGGCCTCTTGGAAAAAACCGAGAGGTCTTTCTGCTATAGCTCTCCATCAAGACCAGGCTGCACTAACACTCCTGCTTTCAGTTGATGTAATGCATAAAAGTAGTGTATACTATGGGTATAAAATAAAAGATTGGTGATACGGATATGAAAATAGACATTTCAAATAAATTAAGTGAAATCGAACGATACAAGGAAAAATGCGAAGAATGGAAGAAGAATCATTTGGTTTGGAATCCTTTTCATAAGGATCTCCTTTTTCGATTAAGCTGGAACTCTAATTCATTGGAAGGGAACACCCTATCTTTGGAAGAAACCGTTCAAGTTATTGAATATGATGAAGTGCGATCTGGTCATACTTTTACAGAATATCAAGAAGCAAAAACTATGTATGCAGCACTTTCTCAAAAAATGACATTTGAAGGGAATACAAAGATTGACTTGCAATGGATAAAAGATACAAACTATCTGATTATGCAAAAAGATGGTGAATTTCGAAAAGAGGATGTGTATATAGGGACACCAGTGGAAGTCGTGTATTACCCTCCAAAATATCAAAAGGTTCCTGAATTGATGGAAAGGTATACAGAAGATCTTCCAATAACGGAAACAATACAGGAGAAAGATGTGATCGCACATGTGGCCAGGAAGCATATTGAATTTGAACGTATTCATCCATTTAAGGATGGAAATGGCAGAACCGGAAGAGTCATTATGCATCAACAGTTATTAAATCAAGGAATACTTCCGGCAATCATTAAGGATCAGTCAAAATATAGACAGGCATTTAGAAGATATGAAAAAAACGGGGAAACATCTTTAATGGAGTATGTGATTGCAGAAGGAATTTTGGAAACATATCATAGATTGGAAAATGTGTATGAAAAATTTTTGTACCGAGATATGAATGAAATTATTAAGTGTAATAGCTATGTAGAGGAACCGAAATTAATAGAAGAGCAAGCTATGAAACAATGTATGGAACGTACCGCTGCACGTATGCCGGAACGAAAATTAGATAAAAAGCTAGACCGTTAATTTTTCTTTTTTATAGAAGACCTCTTGGAAAAAACCGAGAGGTCTTTCTGTTTCGAGTAAAAAAGAGGTGTCAAAAGTTAAAACATTTGACACCTCTTTTTGGGAGACGTAAAATAGGGATAAAAGATGGTGTCAAAAGTTGGAGTCATTAATGGGAGGATAAAAGATGGTTTATGGCTACGCAAGAGTATCTACCAAGCTGCAGGAGACAGATGGAAATTCTTTGGAAGCGCAGGAGGAACAATTAAGAGCTGCAGGGGCAGTTGAAATCTATCGGGATACGTTCACTGGAACGAAAGCGGAACGACCGGAGCTGGAACGATTGAAGAGGAAGTTAGTTGCCGGAGATAAGGTGATTGTTACCAAGTTGGATCGCTTAGCAAGATCTACGGAGGATGGACTATCTTTGATCAAGGAGTGGGCAGAGCAAGGGATCTCGATCCATGTTTTAAATATGGGATTGATCGATCACACACCAACAGGAAAATTGATTCTTACGGTAATGCTTGCATTTGCGGAGTTTGAACGGGACATGATTGTAGAACGCACGCAGGAAGGGCGGGTTCTTGCCAGAAGAGATCCAAATTATAAAGAGGGACGAAAGAAGAAGTTTACCAGGGCACAGATGGAGCATGCCTTAAACTTACTGGATACGCATTCGTATAAACAGGTAGAGGCTCTTACTGGGATCTCCAAGTCAACGCTCATTCGAGCAAAGCGGGAAAAGGTAAGTGGTCATGTGTGACCACTAGCAGATGAGAAATGTAGGGGGCATGTGTAACCTCTATGTAAAATAATAACAGGTGGTCATGTGTGACCACCTGTTATTATTAGGTTCGGTAAAAGAGAAAAAAATTTCTCTTTTCTTTTTTATAGATCCCCAGCCCCTTAAAAGGGGAGGCCATGCTGGAAACAGCAATAATTCAGAGGTAAAAAGAGCAATCGCTCTTTTTTTTATGTTCAGCACCCTCAACCCCTAAGTAGGGGCTTTAGCTTGTGCTGGCCGGCCGATCCGCATAGTCCCGCTCCTTTTCGGCAGTGCTTTTGTCCTGTATGGTTTCCAAGGTGTGTGCAGTTGTGTTGCTTACATTACTACATATGAGAAGGTTTGAGAGCGTTAGGTGTTCTCGTCAGTACCGCATTTGACATCAAAAGTCAACCGACTTTCACGGCATAAACGCCAATGGCGATTATTCCATGGTTCAGTTGGACTTTTGAGTCTGGCATGCGGTGGAAGACTGGCGTAAGCAACAAACAGCTTACACCGCACCTTGAAAACTTCATACATTCCCAAAAGAGCAAATGCCGAAAGGAGAAGTCCATATGCTGGTTGAAATCTTATCTGTATCATTAAATAAAGGCGTTGTTGAAATTCAAGCTCTTGACGTTTCGGAAGAAAATTTAAATCGGATGGAGCGAATGAGAGATGATATGAACAATCCTGAAATCACATTTCTTCTCGATACAAGAGAAGGAAAGGTGCTGACGTACTTAAATAACTGGCTGCACCGTCAGAAAGCTGTCCGCAAGCAGGAATGTACGACTTGGGGACAGGCACTACAGGCAGTGGTGGGAACCATCACTACCATATCTGGAAAATATCGGAGTTGGGAATAATCCCGACTCCGTTTTTTAAATGAAAGGAGAATGAAGAATGAATAGCATGAAAGAAAAATTAGAGGAAAGAGCAGTTGCGTTAAATGAGATTTTGAAAGAGCAGAACACAGGGATCCAATTGGTTTACATAAACCAGTTCTCTGACAATATGGAGCAGGAAGGATATATCCTGAGGAAAAAGGATACATCAATAGCACCAATTGTATATATTAACCCGAAAATTCCTGATTGGTGGAAAGGATCTGATCAGGAAGTTGTGGATGCACTTTTGAGAATTCCTAAAGTGGAAGTACAAAAAGAGATTGAAAATTTTGTTAGTCATATTAACCGCCAGTATATTTTAGAAAATGCATATTTTGCTTTGGTTCCAGGAGAACGATACGATCAGATGATTCATACGGATCAGTGCGTAGATCGCTGGTGTGACCTCGCGGTAAAATATTCTGTATCTCTTCCAGACTTTTCAGAGGAAAGCGTAAGTTCTATTCGTATTACGAATTCGATTCTTGAAACATATCACATTAAGAAAGAAGAATTAGTTGAAGCTTGCGTTCGGAATATGGAACAGCAGGTTACGATAATGTCTCTTCAGGAGCATATGTGGCGGATGTTAGGAGTGGATCAATCAGAAATGCCGGAGTTAACGTCAGAAGAAGGCTTTTTGGATGTTACAGTAATAACGAATCAGGATACCTTGGATGGTTCTGGGGGCATTCTTCTTCCGTCTGTTCTTAAAAGGCTTGATGAAAAATATCAATCCTCATTTGCAGTGCTTCCATCGTCTCGACATGAAGTGCTAGTCGCACCGATCATAGATAGTGCCATGGAGGCAGTTGAGTTTCAGAAAATAGTAAAAGAAGTCAACGAAACACAGATTAATCCGGAAGATTTTCTTTCAAATCATGTGTATGTATACAAAAACGGTACTTTTACAATCCTCGGTGATGGTTATCTGTTTTAAATATTAGGTAACTCGTTGTTTTGCATAATTGTCGTATCACACATGTCACTTATCCATTGCTTTTAACCCTCGGTCTTGTGCCGAGGGGGGAAAGGAGATGTCAATTAATATGAAGGCATACGATACCAGATTTCAAGAAGGTTTGCCAGCTCTTGTTGTTCCACATGAATATGTGACAGAGATTCATAAGATCTCTGAACCGAAAGAGCCGGATTGTTTTTCAAACAAATCGAGAGCTGGAGAATGGTTTGAAGACGAAGAAATAGGTGGTTTCTTGAGATCAGATGGGTCCGTGTTTATCTGTTTTGTGAAAAGTGTTCTTGAGGATCCGATTGACTCTTCCTGGTCAGATCTTTCAGATGAGAATTTTTATGAGACGGATTTTTTTGGAGTAGCAAGTTTGGAGTCTGAGGACGATGACGGATTTCTTTGAAGCGTTAGTTTTTTAGAAATGTACGTTTCGGTTTATAAGTTGCATTTTAGGAAATATTTTGTGAAGCCTGGAGTTTATTTTCTTTTTTTAGAAGATAAATTCTGGGCTTTTTTTGTGGTAGTTTTTACATGGAGTAGAGTTTTCTATTTTGGCAAGTGAAAATTTTGGAGGTTACAAGGAAGTTTTTCTGGAAGTGGAAGGCTGTGTCTTTTTTATTTTGGTTCTATCAGCTTCCCACCCATACTCCCCCAACCCCTCTTTCTCCCCCAAAGAGGGGCTTTAGTTTGTTTTCTTTTTTTATTGAAGTATTGCCTTTCCGGAAACATGTATGGAGACGGAAAGTTATAAAGAGCATAAGAGGAAACTGACCCCACCATACGGTGAGGGCTAGGCAAAGCCTAGCGTTTCCATGTCCCCATGCTCTTTGGAAAAAATATTATAATGATATTGAAAAGCGAAATAAAAAACATTATAATTAGAAATGTGAAATTATAGAAAAGAGATATTTTTGGAGTTGTAGGAAAGGGAAAAGATTAGGGGTCATTTGTGACCCCTAAATGCAAAGGAGGTAGCGAAGGTCGGATGTGACCGATGGGATTATGGCGGAAATCAAAATTAGAAATTTAGATCCAGTGATATTAAAAAAGATTGATGGAATGGCAAAAAAGAAAAATCTAAGCAGAGAAGAATATTTGCGAAGGTATCTAACCAAAATCTCAGAGCTGGAAGATGTTATTCAATTGGATGAAAAATATGCGAATCTAGTAGCGGTGCTATCAGATCGTATGGAGCAAGCAAATGAAATCATAGAAGTAAATACTATGATACTAGAAAAGGTTAATCAAAAATTGAGTGATTAATAATGGATTGTAAAGAAGGATTTAGAATAGAGGTAGGAACGTGGAGAAAAAACAAAAATTGTTTTATCTTGAGGAATCTAATTTAATCATACTTAAGAAATTACAAGAAGAACTTAAATTATCGTCTGGAAGCCAAGTGATCAATTATTTATTAAAGCAAGCAGCAGAGCAACCAGCTATGGAGGAAAAGATTGCGATAGCAGTCCGGAAAGAGTTAGAAGAAAACTATCTTTCCAAGGAACGTATTCGGTGGGGAGTGCAGACCGCAGAACAAAATTCAATGGTTATATTGGATGTACTGAACACATTACTCCACAAGGAAAAATTATCAACTTGCATTGATGTAGACTTCGCACCGTCACCAGTTATAGAACAATCCAAAGAGCGCATTAAGAGAAGGATACACTATTTCAAACAGAAAAGTGATGAACGGAAAAGTAAAGGTCAAAGTTAAGCAAATTAGTTAGGGGTCATTTGTGACCCCTAAAGAAAGAGGAAAGCTGGGGGTCATTTGTGACCCCTAAAGAAAGAGGAAAGCTGGGGGGCATTTGTGACCCCTAAAGAAAGAGGAAAGCTGGGGGTCATTTGTGACCTTCCCTAAATGGAGAAAGAGCATGGCTGATATTAAAGTAGGTGTTATATGTGTTACAAAGTTTTGCAGATCAAATAGCGAAAAGTTTCAAAAATACATAGATTACATTAACCGAGAACAAGCAATCCGAACAGAGCATAGCAATGAGTATAATCTGTATGCGGACTATATGGGAAATCCCGAAAAAACTACTGGATTATTTACTTCTGAAAAGAACAATTTGAATCTGGAAGAAAAGAAGCTGCTAAAAGAACAGTATTCAAAAGCTCAGGAGAACGGTTCGTTGATGTGGCAGACCGTTCTTTCGTTTGACAATCGCTGGCTTGCAAAACAGGGGATTTATGATCTAACAACACACATATTGGATGAAAAAAAGATTTACGAAGCAACAAGAAAATCCGTAAGTAAAATGTTGAAGTCCGAAGGGTTGGAAAATGCAGTTTGGAGCGCAGCCATTCATTTCAATACGGATAATATTCATGTTCATATTGCAACTGTGGAACCGGAACCTATGAGGAAGAAAAAGGAATATATTCAATATCGTACGGTAGAAAAAGATGGAAAGAGAACCAGGGAACCGGTATTGGATCGAAAAGGGCAGCCAATAAAAAAAGAAGAATATGTAGGGCGTTTTAAGCAGAAGAGTATTGAAGTTTGCAAAAGTGTAATGGTCAATGAAATTATTCAGGATCGAGAAAATAATTTGAAAATCAATCAGATTATCCGAGGAAGCATTATAGAACAAAAGAAGAGCCATCCATTCATAAAGGATAAAGATTTTGCAAAAAGCTTTTTAAAACTCTATGAAAAAATGCCGGATTGTGACCGTAAGATGTGGGTATACAATAGTAATAAAATGTTTCATTTGCGACCGGAAATTGATCAGCTTACTACAGATTACATTCAGAAGTATCATGGGAAAGAATTTAAAGAATTGCAATTGATGCTGCGTGTCCAAGACGTAAAATATCAAGAAGCCTACGGCGGTATCAAAAAAGGAAAATTTGAAGAAACAAAAATGAAGGATTTATATACTAGAATGGGAAATTGTATTTTAACAGAAATGAGACGTTATGATCGTTCTCTTAGAGAGCTTCCACAGGTGCAAGAAAATAAAGAGAGGAGAGAGAACGTCAGGAAAAATTGGATTCTATCTTCAGTTCTATGGAATTTGAAAAGGTCTTTAAAGAGCGAATATGAGAAGAGAATGAATGAGAGAGAACATGATAGATTAGTAGAAGAGGAAGATCGATAAAACTAGTGGTCATGTGTGACCACTTAAAATATTATTGACAATAAGAAAAATATATAATATAGTATATATACATTATATTATATATGTTGTACATTGGAGTTGAAGAGAAAAATGATAAAGTTAGTGGTCATACATGACCACCAAGGAGGAAGAAGAATGAAAACAATTATCTTTTTAAACAACAAAGGCGGAGTAGGTAAAACAGCAAGTGTAACTACGATTGCACATATGTTAGCGGAAGAATTTCATAAGAAGGTTCTTCTAGTGGACTTGGACCCGCAGATGAATGCAAGCTGCCTTTACAGTGAAATTGACTTTATAAACCTGTTTTCCAGAATACATAGCGGAGAAGAGGTTGCAGGAGATAGTTATTCTGTTGAAGATCTTTTGCTTGATCCAGATTTGGATATTCATAAATGTATTCGAAAAACAGATTATGAAAATCTTGACATTATACCTAGCTATTTAACTTTATCTGAAGCGGAAGAACGGATGAAAGCAGATGTGAAAAGCCCACAGCAGTTCCGATTGAGACAGCATCTAAAAAAAGTGCAAAATGAATATGATTATTGTATAATAGATACAAGCCCGTCAGTAAGTATTGTGAATATCAATGGTCTAGCTGCAGCGGATCGAGTTTATCTTCCAGTTCGCTGTGATGGCGGGAGTCTGCTAGGTGTTGCGATTACAGTCAATCTAGTTCGTACTGTACAAGAATATAATCCGGGATTGGAAATCGGAGGAATGTTTTTTACACAATGGAATGGTAGAAAAAATGTTTCCAAGGTTGTTTATGATTTGTTATATAACGCATTTGGAGACTATATGTTGCCGGTTAATATTTCAACAAGCAAAAATATTGAAGAGGGTTCGTTAGCACAGGAACCATTGCTTGCTTATGATTGTGGAAGTAATAAATGTAGTGCTACTAAAGAATATCTTGCATTGACAGAATGTATTATCAATGGGTAATACATTACGAAAATACCAGGGGTCATTTGTGACCCCTAAAGGTAGAGAAAAGAGGGGGTCATTTGTGACCCCCCTAAAGAGAATAAAAATGAAAGGTCAAATGCGACCTGTGGGAAAGGTGAGAATGAAATGCCTAAATTTAATATGGAAAAACTAAAAGGATTCGATGTAAAGGATACTGAGAATGTGAAATCAGAAGGAAAACCTTATAAGGTCGGGGCGGGACTTTTAAATGAGGTTTCAAAAAGTCAGACAAAAGAGACGAAGATCTGTTATATAACTCGTGACGAAATTGAAAAAAATAAAAAAAATGAATATAGCATTAGTGACATTGAGAGCTTGATGTGGTCTATTTCGCAAATGGGATTATTGCAGCCACTTCATGTTATGCCTCTTTCAAATGGAAAGTATAAACTCTTAGGAGGAGAACGAAGACTGACCGCAATTGATCGGCTGATTGAAGATCCAGCGGTGGAAAAGTGGACAGACGATACTTTAATCCCATGCGTGGTAAAAGATCCTAAAGATATGGAACTTCCGTTGAGTGATGAATTAAAGGAAATCTTTGCAATCGTTACAACGAACAAAGAAGCAAGAAAATATACAGATGCCGATCGCTTAATGGAAATTAGAGAATGGAAAAGAATCATTGAAGAACTAAGAAAAAATGGAGTTGAAAGTATTCCGTATCCGACCGAAGACGGTGAGGAACAGGAAATTGTGATCAAAGGGGAAAAGACCAGAGATATATTAGCGAAGACTACCGGTTTGAGCAGAGGAAGTATTAACAAATTTGAAAAACTGGAAAAGCAAGGGAGTGAAGCAGTAAAAAGAGCAGTAATGGAAGGGGATGCAAGTGTTTATACTGCTAGTGAAATGATTGATATGCTGAATGAACAACAGCAAATTGAATTGGTAGCAGATGCGAAAAAGGCGGGAGAAGTAATTACCGTTCAGCATGTTAAAGAAAAAGCGGAAAACGAGGAATCTAATACTTTAACCGCTGCAAAATTTCAGAAAGATCTTAAGCCGATTATGAAAAGGCTAAAAGAAGTAGAAGTTTGCTTGGACGAGGAAAGACAAATGCGTTACAATAATTGTATCAAAGAATTAAAACAATTATTGTACGAGGAGAAATAAGATGAGTAATGAAGGGCAAATAACTTTTTATATTAGTGGAGAAATTCGAAAGTTGGTCAAGTTCTTGAGAAAAAGAGAAGAGATTACAAAGATTGTTTTTTATAAAAGAGCAGTGCGTTTGTTTTTTGAAGGGGATCAGAAGATTGATCCAAGAATTTTAATTACTAAGAGAAGCCATCCAGACTATATAAGAAGAGAAGTTTTGGAAACCGTGCAAATTGAACCGGAGCAGAAACAGGCAGTAAAAAAATTGGCAGAAGAAAGAGGCTGCAAAGAGGGTCATATCATGTTTATGGCAGTATTAAATTATTGTGCAATGTTACTTTCAATAGATAGTACTGGAGTAAAATTTAAGTAGTTTTATTTAGGGGTCATTTGTGACCCCTAAAAGAAAAGGGAAAAATATGAAAAAGGAACAAGTGCAAACGTCCTTCTATTTAACAAAAAATCTTCGTGATCTTTCAAGATTTTTGTATAAGCGAGAAGAAATAACGAAGATAGTTTTTTATAGGCGAGCATTAAAATATTATTTTGAAGTGGATGGAGAAGTAGATTCGAAAGTTTTAATCACCAAGAGAAACCATCCGAATTATATACGAAGAGATGCTCCGGAAACAGTGAAGATTGATCTTGATTTGAAAGCAAAGATTGAAGAACTGGCATTAGAAAAAGATTATAAAGAGGGGCAGATCATTTTTTCAGCGGTCGTAGATTATTGCGCGGCTCTTTTGAAATTGGATAGTACGGGAGTAACGATTGAGCATTAGCAGGTGATCACGTATGCCCCACTAAAAGGGAGAGAGGGAAAAGAAATGAGATATTTTATTTTTTAGGTTTCTGTTGGCTATTAGGAAGAAAGAAGAGGCGAGAGCGTTAGCAACGTCTTATCTAAAAGGAGATGCTTCAATAAATGGAGGAGTTGCAGATCCGGAAAATTTACAGGAATTTTGATAATAACTAGAATATTGTGACGCTTTATTAAGTGATATTTTCTTTTTATTGAGGAGCACACGCATGTTTGAAAATTTAGAAAAGATAATTCGTTTAAGCGAGGCTAATCTTACAATTATGGAAGAAAGATATGGGGATGGTCTCTTGCTAGGGGTAGATATCCCGCAAAGCTTGGCTTATCTTCCGCAACAGCCAGTGCATGATTTAATAAATCAAGCAACAAGTCCGGGGGATGTGGATGCAATAGAGGTTTTGTGTGTATTAGCAGAGTTAGAAGAAAAATATCCGGCATTTCTTTATACGCAGGCAGCCACATTGAAAGAGGGGCTAGAGAAGATAGAAGAGAGAGCGAAGAGATGGGAATGTTTATCTCGCGAAGAACAAGAATATATTTTGGGAAAAGTGAATGAAGTATATTCGAAGATAGTTATTTAAGATGTTGATTACTTGTTATCTCAGCCCTATGCGTATGAAGTACATTATATTAAAGTTTCAGGTGATGCAGATACAGGCTCGTTGTTGGAAGTAACTACAGAAACAGATTTTCAATATAATTTTGAATTGGGACAGAAATTAATGGTGGTGACTACCGATAAAAGTGTATTCAATGGAACTCTTTCATTTTTCAATGAAGAAAGTTTAACAATTAAGCCAAATGAAGAAATAGACGTTTTGATTCCATTTGAAATAATCACTCATATAATCGAGAGGAATGCGAAGAAAAAAACTAGAGAAGTACCTAATGTGGAGAAACTGCTTGCCATTAGATAAATAACAAGTGGTCATATGTGACCACTACAAGGAAGAGAGGAAAAAGCAATGAGATATTTTATTTTTAGGTTTCTATTGGCTATTAGGAAACTTGTACGGGTAATTACTACGCTATTTATTGGTATGGCAATACTTGGAGTAATCGTGGCGCCAACAATGGCTTACAGAGTGGCGTATATTGTATTGTTTGGTATAGTTCCTTTTCTAATTAGAATATATTATGATAAATTATTATATAGAATTAAACCAGAAGGAATGGAACTCTATTTAAGCGTTTAGGAGGAAAAGGCTATGAAGAAAAAAGTGATCGGCGCAGTAGTGGTTGCGGCTGCATTATTTGGTGTAGTTGGTTTTGTTAAGTATAATGAGTATTCTGCAAAGGAGCCAATTGTGCAAGTGGAGCTTGGAGATAAGATCTCTGAAAAGCCGGAAGATTATGTGAAAGCAAATAAAAAAGCATTAAAGGAAACAGTTCTGGATTTTTCTAAAGTAGATCAGAAAAAAGTAGGTAAATATCCAGCAACGGCTTCTTATGATAAGAATAAGATAAATTTTAAAGTGGAAATCGTAGATACGACCAAGCCGAAGCTGACACTTGTAAAAACGGAAGATGAAGTCTATCATGCAATTGTCGGACAACCGTTAAACGGAACAGCTCTCATAGAATCCGTGGAAGATCTGGCTGGAGTTAAGGCGGTTAACTTTAGTGACGGTCAAACGGATGGAAATAAAGAGAGTGAAAATCCGGTAGAGCAGGTTGCTGTGACATTAGATGAAGTTGGTGAGAAAGAGGTTACGATCTCTGTAGAAGACAATAACGGAAATGTCTCGAAGGAGACGGTAAAAGTAAAGGTTGTTGAGGATTATAAAAGTCACATCAGTGGGTTCGCAGAAAGGACTATCGTAAGGGGAACAGCAAACGTTGATTGGTTAGAAGGAATCACCTGGGATGAAAAAATTGTAAGCGTTACACCGGATGCTGCAGGTGTAGACTTGAATACGGTAGGAGAATATAGAGTAGTCTATCATATTCTTGGAGATGATAATGAAACCGAGATCACAGAAGAAGTTAAAGTGTTCGTAATAGAAGATAAGTTGCCGATAGAAGCTGCTGGCTCTACGGGGAATGGAAAGAAAAGTGTAGAAAACGGGACATCAAGAAATCCATTACCTTCTCAAGGAGGAGGGGCTGGAAGTTCAGGAAGCTCAGGGAATACTGGTGGTGGAATGACACCAGGACAATCATGGAATGGAAATTCTACAGGAACAGGAACTACTTCGGATGGAGTAAACTATGAAGGTGGTACATGGAATCCATGGGGATAGAACAAAGCTTATAAGAGAGAAAATGTCGGATGTATTGCAACGTTCGGCATTTTCAATTTAAAGGAGTGATGATTGTGAGAGCACATTTTCACCATTTGACTTATAAAGATCGACTTCATATTGAAGCGTATTTAAAAGCGAAATTGACAACAAAAGAAATCGCAGAGTTAATTGGCGTACATGTCTCTACTGTTAATCGTGAAATACAGCGTGGAGCATATCAGCATCGAAATAGCGATTGGACAGAAGAAACCAGATATAGTCCGGAGCTGGCAGAAGAAAACTATCGAGCACATTTAAGAGACAAAGGACAGCAGCGGAAATTGGATTTGGATCGAGAACAAAGGAAAGATCTAGAAGAACTGATTTTGAAAAAGAAATGTTCCCCGTATGCCGCACTACAGAAGATTAAGAAGGAAGGGAAAGCGACTGTATGCGTAGGGACATGTTATAATTATATTAATAACAATTTATTTCCAAACATAACATTGACGGATTTACCTTATCGTAGAAGAAAGAAGAAAAATAGATATCAAGATAGGATTCAAAAAAGAGGGCCGAGGAAGAGGGGGAGAAGCATAGAAGAACGTCCAGAGAGGATCTCGTTGAGAATGGAGCGAGGACATTGGGAAATGGATACTGTTGTAGGAAGAAGAGCAACTAAAAATTGTTTACTGGTTTTGACAGAAAGAAAAACAAGGTATGAGATTGTTCGCTTATTGAAAGAACACACAACAGAAGAAGTTGTTAAGGCGTTGGATCGCTTGGAGCGGGAGATAGGAGAAAAAGTCTTTCGTAAAATTTTTCAATCGATCACAATGGATAATGGATCGGAGTTTATGGACTTTGAAGGGATTATGAGATCGAGAAGAAATAAGATGAACCGGACAGAAGCCTATTATTGTCATGCGTATAGCAGTTGGGAACGAGGATCAAATGAAAATCAGAATAGATTTATTCGTCGGTACATCCCGAAGGGGCAATCATTTGAGAAGTGTTGTAAAAAAGATGTGCAGGAGATAGAAGATTGGATGAATAGTTATCCGAGACAAATGTTCGATGGGCGATCAGCAGAGGATCTCTTTTTAGAAGAATTTCAAGAGAATCCATGGAGAAAAGCTGGATAGAGCGGAAACAATAGAAGAGTGGAAAAGACCTCTTTTTTTATTTGGAAAAAGAGGAGTTGTTAAATTACGGCTTTTTTGAAAAGGATGTAATCAATATTCCAAGCAAGATAGAAAGATTCTCTATAGTTAATTAAAAGAACCGATGGATAGGAGATAGAAAAAAATAATTGCATTTACTATTGACAATTAGAA
>UMII01077804.1_pt1 | contig 54317 bp, 74 predicted proteins | sample 1965731 | NCBI WGS metagenome assembly UMII01 (sample SAMEA4836118, study PRJEB28245) | human gut metagenome | biome: gut microbiome; material: fecal sample | place: Denmark | collected 2008
CGTTTTATTAAGTTTATTGATACCCAGCGCTTGGCACTAATCAGCGATTTGCATTTAGCTAGCTCTAAAAAGCCTCCGCAGTTCTCCACTTCTACGATAAAGTGATCAGTGAATCTAAAAAATTTGGTATAGATACAAAATTTTTGTTTGGATATTTTTCTCTATATCGTTTATACGCCGTTTTATATAATTCATCTACTAAATCACGCTTCATTGTATTTCCTCCATTCTTCCGAAGAAACTCTTGTTTGTGCCAAGAACTCTCACGAACCTAAAGGTTCGGAGAGTTCTTGGCACGTTGCTTTAGAAATTCAATCTCATTATTTCGTCGAAGTAGAAATGCATCCCATCCGTGTCATCACACTGTTCTTTGTTTGCTGCGACCTTATGTTCGACGCCATTACCGAAATCGATGAACAGATCATAAAGATTTTCGGAAACGATCTTTTCGTCCTGGGGTTCAACAATGACTGCGCCAGTTGCGAAGTCGACAGAAGCACTCTCAATACGAATAGCGTCTTCACCAGTGATGCGTATAATCAGGGTGCCATCTAGGATGTCCGGGAAAAGCACTTCGTCCTGATTAACCTTTACGATATAGCGAGGACAAATCATGTCCTTGGTTAACGGACCATCATAATCGCTAACTCGCGAAAGACCAACCGTGTGGAGGATATCCTTGGTCATATGCAAAGTAAAATCGCCCCAGTTGTAATCATTACAAGTATCGGAAATGATTTTTTCGCAGTTTGGGCCGATAATAGTTGCCTGTGCCGCTTCCCGGAACTTCTTCTCGCAGTATTTGAGCGCCTTGCGAGGACGGAAGCATCGGATGAGTTCTTCGGGAACATCCATGATGAAATCATCTTCAAAGGCTTCAGTCTGAAAACCCTCTTGTCTGAGGCGCCGCAGCGCGATCAATTTATTCATGTTTTTTCTCTCCTTTTAATTTCAGCATTTGGTTATCCTCGAGCAATAAGCGCTCGGGGATATACAGCATTTACCTCGGGGATACCTCTACAATGGCGTAGTTCTGAGGATTCTTGCAAACCTCCAAAATCTGATCACCTGTCAGTATGACTTCAAGATAATCATAGGAAAGCAAGTTTGCCTTTTTACCGTATTCATGCAGGTCGTTATCCATTGCCAAAGCGGTTTTTGCCAAGGCATATGTTTTCTGATCGTTAAACGGCATTTCCCCTGTTTCTTCATTACGCCCGTTGATGTATTCGGCTAAAGCTTTTTTGAAGTCCTGCCAAATATCCTCGTTCCAATGAGAAACAACACGAATGAGCTTTTCCGGTTCTTTCGCCCCCCCAAAGAATGCTGTCGCCCGGATAATCATCATCGTCGATGTAAGTTTCTCCACCGGAAAAGTGATCCTCATACGCCGTTTTTGCCCTATTAAAAGCGATTTTTGCGGCGTCATTTAACATTTCTGCGTTATTGAAGTCAACATCCAATAGAATGTTGGCCACAGACATCAATACTTTCATAATATATTTCCTTTCCAGCAACCCTAGTTTTAAGTTCGAGTGTTCCACAACTCGATCAGTGGATACGGTGACTGATCCCAACCCCTGTCGATGCCTGCCATGCAATTACAGCAGACGATTCGCCAGCGCAGACCTGCTTCTGTGGTATATCCCTCCACAGCGATTTCTTCTGACTCACCGCAAAACGGGCACGGGATGATTTTGGTGTGGTTTGTGAGATTTTTTGCTTTGATAAACGTCATATGATTGCAACTCCTTTTCTATGCGCTGTGGAGTGTAAATTATACCTCCCAGGCAATCCATCGGTCATCGTCCCAGAGGAGCCAGTCAATGGGATCAAGATCATCGGCGATATCTCCGGCAAAATCCAAAGCGTGTTCTTTGTTATCGAACAGCAATCCCATAATTAAGTCCCTCTTTCAGTTCAGATTGTGGGATTGACTTCACAAAGTTCGGCGATGTGAGCTACACCGTGATCCGAGTATAGCTCTACGCTAAACTCATCTCGCAGAGCATCGTTAATCTCATCGACCGTCATTTCGTGACGTTCGATAAAATCGTTGATGCCATACGCCTTTTCAAAGAGACGACGCAGGAAGTCCACGCTATAGTTGGCTTTAACCAGTGGCTGCGCCATCAGGGAGAAACCAGCGTAGAGGGACTTTTCGCGAACCTTCTTCTTGAAGCGTTTCAGATCACCTGCGTTGCGAATGTTATCCGGATTGGGAATGTCAACACGCTTCAGGCCTACCAGCTTTTCGAGATGCGTGAGATCTGCATTAAGGCGGTTCTCGTTCTCAGGCTGACTGGCGATTTCTGAATAGTTGTTGGCATCGTTCCATAACTGCAGCAGGCTTTCTTTGGTCGTTTCAGGAAAATCAATTAAAGCCCCCATGAAACAATACCAACAGTGTAGCACCATGGTGGATGTGGCTTCCGCTAAAATCGCCTGTGTGTCAACTGCCTTCGCCGACACAGGCATCCTGTGAGGGTTCTTCTTGTCCTTTTTGCTCATATATCTGGGGATGCATTTACAGCATCCCCTCACCTCCGTTTCTTTTATTGGGGTTTGGAACTGATTAAACGTGTTCCATCAGTTCATCGTAGTCGATGAGCGTCATCAGTCGGCCGTCCCAATCGAAATCCTTAAGGATAGCGTCACGGGCCTCACACATGTTCCATTCCGGCTCATCAAGAATGCCGCCATCGAAATCTGTGTAGTCCGAGTTATAGAGGGTGTAATCATAAGATGCGCCCTCTGTTCGCTGGATAGCGATATAACCCTTACGCTCAATTTTCCAGGCAGCGCAATCGTCTGTGATAATCGCTTCGGGTCGCACTGTGGCTGCAATTCTCTTGCACATCTCTCCAAACTGACAGATGTGATATACATCGTCACAGAACCTGAAATGATACGGATCCATGTACTGGCAGTGGCCAGTCATCGTGTCCTTCAGGGTGTCAAGAGAGATATTTGCACCATCTTTCAACAGGAACTTGTCTTTGTATGTCTCATCGACAATACGAATAACTGGCTCTACAGCTTCTTCTTTTGCGATAAGCCATAATTTCCCGAATTGTGGTTTTTCGAGCATATTCATCGGCACTTCGGCGATAGCAAACCCGATAAGGCCGCATTCATTGATTGCAGCCATGACCGCATTTAGCGAGATAGGCAGCTGCTGGTACTGTTCTTCGATTACCGGAACTTCGAATACGCCGCTGGCGATGATGCGATTATCCTCGATTGAGAGCAGCACATACTCGATGGTGGCTGAGCCGTTGGTCTGGATATAGACCAGAAAATCGTCATCTACCATAAATAACTTTTTCATAAGAGATCCTTCTTTCTTAATATATGGGTGTGTAGTGTAACTAAAGTTGCACCTCCTTTTGATTTTGAATGACCAGATTGGCCATTCATAGAATTATATATAAAAAAGCACCTACCGGTTGTACGATAGGTGCTTTGATTATTATAGTGGAACAAACAACTCTATTGAGTTGAAAGGCAGACTACTACTTTAAAAGTAGAAAAGAGACACATTGCAATATTATGATAGCATAAAAGACTGCATTTTGCAAGGATTACAGAAAATCTCCTGTAATTTCTATTTTGGTAGTTCTGAGAATAGTATTCGCTCTCTGTACGCGCACAACAAGCGCGTAACGTCAAAGCATAAAGAAAAAGCGCAGACATTTCTGTCTGCGCTAATGTTGTGGGTTTGTTTGCGTAAGCACTTTATTTCTTACTCGCCTGCAAAGCAGCACGATAACATTCTTGCGAACAAAACTTATTTGTCATACTATGACGGATAAATTTCTTGCCGCAGTATGCACAGGAGATATATCGCCCATTTTGAATGGCCGTTTGGATACGATGCTTCTGACGGCATTCGTCGCTGCAACACCCCTTCCCTGTGGTAACGCCTTTGTCAATCAATCGCGCACCACAAACGGGGCAAGTGGCTCGTATCGAGATAGACTTCTGATGACATGCCGCGCTGCAATAAAATGCTTTGCCGTATGCAGTGAATTTTCTGCCACACACATTGCAAGTGCATTTTTCTATGCGACGGTTGGGCATGTCACCGACATGGTAGCGATTTAACGCCTCAGCACGAGCAAATGAGTCTGCGGTAAGATTGCGTTTTCTGCAATCTTCACAAAACTTCTGCGAGTCTCGTACAGGTGTATACAGTTCACCGCAAGCGACACAACGTTTTTTCTTAAGCGTTTTAAACACCCCTTATGCTTGTTTCTTGGTGGATTTCCGCTGTGGAAAAGTCCAACCATACACTCGGCCGATATCATCCCCGAGACGCCGGGTAATACGAGTAATATCGGTACGGGTAGCTACACCGCGATAGATCTCATCTTTGAGATTATCCATCTGGGTTTCGCTGACACCATCTTTATACACGCGATAAAGATAGTGATTGGATCCATCATGGTGGTCAGCGTCACAACGCAGATCGCCCAGGCGGTCAACATACCATGTGGAATAGTCCGTATTGGAAGACAAGCAGTCCTTGATATTCCCGCTCGCAATTTCCCGATATGCGCTATGCCGGCCATTCCACAGGCCGAGATCGGCAATGATCAGGATGGGCATATCCAGCTGGATATTGAGATTTGTTCGCTCATCATCCAACTGGACTGCGTTCAGCTCGTACATGCGCTCTATGCGTTCGTCTTCTGAAAGCTCGGGATATTCCGCTTCCAGGTCAGCACGCCAATCCTCGTAGTTCAAATCAGTGTTGCTCCAAATCAGGTGTTTATATTCAGACATATTAGTTAGCCTCCTCATTAGCAGTATTTTCGATATCTACCTGTGCAAAGCATGCATATCCGTCGTAATCGTCATCGAAGCGATAATGCGGGCAGCTCTTGCAGGGTTCTTCTCGGGTACAGATGTAAGCCATTATGATTGCCTCCTTAGCATGTGCTTGAAAGCGGTTTGGACTTTGATGATAGCCATTCTCAGAGCTTCTTCGTCATCATAGTTGAACACCGAAGAACTTTCTGGGACAACAGCACCATCGAGTGTGCGGCCGTCAAGCATGATCTTCAAGCCATCTGGATTTGCTAAAAACTCGATATGCAGAGTCTCCTGTTCCGAGTACGCATAGTCTGCGGAGTTTTCGGGGAGCTGCGCAATTAAGGCAACAGCTCGGAGGATGTCTCGAAGAGATCTTACAAACTCAAACTGGCGGATCAGCTCACTGCGGGAGTGAATATCCAAGGCGGATTTTTTGTATCCGCCACACCAGCTCGGAGTAGAACGTTTCATGAGTTTTTGAAACATTTCTTCTTCCCTGATTGAGTTTGAAATCTCATCCGACTCGCCAGTTACAAAGGTATCTCGTACTCTTTTCTCCAGGATTCGGGTTGTGGCCCGCTTGGAAGAAGTGTGACGACATATCACCTGTAACGAATGGTGTTCTTCTACGGATTCACAGTATTGGCATCCCAGACACAATCCTGCTAGTTTCATTTTGGTGGGGCGTCTATTGACGCCCCTTCCCTCCTTTGGATGATTATTTTTCGGTACCGTACAATTCCAATTTGGTCATGTCATCGGCAGTAGCAATGCCGGTGCATTTGACGTCTTTGTTGGAATACTGCTCTGCCTCGAATGTGATATCTTTGGAATCGAGCAGAGTATAAGCGGCGTCTTCCGCACTCGTACGATTTTCGGATACGACCATTACTGTTTTATAATGGGTTTCTGCAATCTCAACGAGATATGGACGCTTGCCCTTAGGAATATCAAACTTGGCCGCTGCTCTCCACCCATCGTGCATTTTCTGGAACGCAGCGACAAGCTCTTCTGGTGTCAAAGCGTTCGCGCATTTGGATGGGGCCAATGTAGTGGTCGTGAACGAGTTGAACTCATTCCATTCGCCCCATTCACCGTCATCGATGCCGACTGCATCCGGAATAAACCATTTGCCTTCCTCCATGCAGGATACGATATGAGTCTTCTGCTCCTCTGTCAATTCGCCATTGATTGTATAGCGGAATCTCTCCTCCGCAGTATCAAAGACAAGCTGCGTGTACTTTGATTTGAACCATGTGCACATATCCAGCGCCTTAGCAATGGAGCTGAAGGGGTTCGATAACGCTGCATTTTCGTTGAAATGGTTCATCACATGGAGCAAAGCCGCCTCTGGGGTGCGATAACGGCGAGTCATTGTCGAATCGGTCTGCCGATTGACGCCGGAAATCTCATACATATACGGTGCATAAGTGTCTTCGGCTCTTTTAAAACTCAAGTACCAGTCTTCAAACTGAAACTTGTGTTCCTTGTTTACTTCCCAGGTACGAGCCTCTGTAATCCACAGGTTAACCATGTCTTTCGTGAGTTTGATAAAGTCTTTCATCTGTATCACTCCTTAAATCAATCTTCTAATTCAACCATACCTGTCACTTTAATATGAAGAAGAGAATCCTCTTCATAACCGACAATTTTGTAGTCGATGCCCATCAAGCATGGATTGCCGATGAGGTTTTCCGAGAGGATGTCCAGGAAACCCTCGAAATAGTTGTTTATAATATCACGGAAATCTACTTTTAATATATCACAGTCTTTCCTTTTATTCGCCCCGAAGATCTGCTTTGCTGCGGAACTCCGGAATACGTTCTTCCAGCATATTGATGATGTGCGCTGCGGTAGTCTCATTGATTTGCTCAAAAGACTGGTACAAAAAGGCTGGTTTGCTCTCCAGCGGTATCTGTCTTGTCCGCGCTTTTGTTAAACCATATTTCTCGCCGATTGAGGTTAATGTCTCGCCGGCGGCCTGCATGAGGCAAATATCCGCGTTGCGGTATAAACGGTCAAGATGCTCCAACTGCTTAGTATAGCAGAGAGCATTGAACTCCATGATCGCCGCTGCTTTTTTGTCCTTGCCGAACATTTTGTAGATTGCCTTAAGGATACCGTTCAGGCAATAAGGATTCCCTGTGCTGTATATGATAAAGAATTCCACTTCGTCAATGCAGGCTTTGAGCAGATATTCTGCGATTTTCCTGGCGTGATTTGCCGTGAAATGTTTCTTAGGGTATTCCGCCTCCAGAATATCGTCTACGCAAACGGTCAGGGCGCCTTCTGGCAGGTACGATGGGATATTTTTACCCGTGGGTTCTACGTAAAGTACGCGCATGGTTGCATTTGCGTGAGTTTGGAGAAATTCCAAGAATCCTCGTTCCTCGTAAAATGTGTGTAATTGCATATGCATTATCTCCTTTTTTGTGGTCTTATTTGAAGTGCTTAGTCTCTGCCACCATAAATTTCAAAACGCTTGAGGTCATCTGCCTGTGCGATGCCGTCACAGCTGGTTTCCCGGTCGACAAAATCATCTGGCTCAAATTCGATCTCATCGCTGCTACAGCGCTCATGAGCCTGTTCTTCTGCCCCGTTATTGTCTTCTGCCCAGACAATAACGGTCTTGCAGTATACCTCTTTGATCGTTACTGCGTAGGGTTTGAGCCCTTCCTTGGGTGGAACGAATTCCCGCTTCCATGCATCGACATGCTCGCGGACTCTACGGATGAAATCTTCGACAGTCATAGAGTTCGTCGCAGGCAGATTGGATGTGCTGTAGCCGCTCCAGTCGCAATCGAAGTCGCCACTGAGGCCGTAAGAAGACGGGATAAAGGCTCCTTCCTCATCAATGCAATTCAGGATCTCTTCTTCCTGCTCGTCAGTCATAGACCCCTCGAGAATGGCCTCGTAGTAGGTCTTGTTGTTGAATTCATCCCTGTGAAAGTATTCGATTTTGGTATTCATGTGCTTACGCTCCTTTGTTAGCAATTTGTTTCTTTGTTGCTTTCTTCAAGCAATTTGTTGAGGTTTTCGACTGCATCAGCAAGTCGTGCAATCTCTTTTACGAGTTTCGGCATGGTTCCGTATAAGAACTGTTGTCCGCCTCGAGTTTGATGGAAATCCATCGGTGTGTCCTCCTTTCCTGAATGACCAAGTTGGTCATTCACATATTTATATAAAAAAACACCTACCGAAAAATTCGATAGGTGTTTTGAGCAAACAATTAAACAGTCAATCCAATGGATTGATAAGAGACTTCCTCGCTTAGAGGGAATGAGAGACAATTACAATATAATAATAGCATAATATCTCAAGCAATGCAATTATTATGTTTTCTCTCTTTACATTCACTTCTTCATTATATCAGGCAAGGAGACTCGCGATTTCAATCGCGAGAGGAATTGCCCGTCACATCCTTTCTCTCAAGTGATTTTTAGCGGTTTCTAACAACCGCAACTTTTTGTATGATGTACTGTTGATAATAATCGTGCCATCTAACTTCTTTAATGCAAAATATCCTGTTGCACGTCGTCCAGAAATGAAGCACTCTTGTCCGTCGTACCGAACCTTGTCCCAAAGGCGGAAGCCTTTTACAATGTATGGGGCTTGATTATTCTTACGAATACCACCTTTAAGGATCGTTGCCTTGTGAATCTGCCGATTGTGCATTATGCATAAATGGCTCAATAAAACCTCGTTTTGTTATGCGCCCACAAAAATTCCCGAGTAAACGCTATCCTCTACCTGATAGTGATAAAAACGATAGCCTTCCGGCACCTCGGTTTTTTTGAGTGATGTCTTCTGTAGCACAAATGCATGTCCGCCAATATTGACGACGTACTCCGCACGGGGCACCATTTCGCGTTGACGAGCATTTGGCTGTCGTACGGGTACACTTTCGTTGGTAGCAATGCAAAATGCTCTTACAGCGTTATTGGCCACCGCAATGACATCAAACAAACTGACCTGTCCTTTAAGAATCTGGTTTTTCATTTGTTTTTAACCTCCTTATGCGATCTTGTAGACACCGCGACCCACATTGGTGAAGATATCGAAAGACTGCAGCACCTGACGGATCTTATCCTTCCAATGAGGATTCGTTGTGCAGCGACGATGTCCATCGACCTTTGCGTAGATTTCAGACAACGACATAGGCTTTGCTGCATCCTCCAGAATAGCAGCAACAATATCTCGCCACGTGCTACCTTTGAAGTCTCGCATATCGCCTTCTACATTCTTCGCCATCTGAATATTGAAGATCAATGGGCTATCCTTACGAAGCACGAGAAGATATTCGTGTACAATCGGAACAAACCGTCCTGCATACGAGCGACTATCGGAGACACAGTTGTGCTGCGCCTTGATGATTATCTGCTCGACGGTGCCGGGTTTAGCAATATCCAGCAACATGGAGTAGAGTTTTCCTTTTTTCTTTATATCCCCCATAAGGATAAACATCCGGCCTCCCTTCTCCATGGCAGTGAATTGCTTCATGCAGCAATAGTTCATTTTGCGCACGAAGTCCTCCCAGCCATTGCAGCGCGAAAGATCGTTGATACGGGGGTCGAACCCATATTTGTCTATAATGCTCTGCGCCTTATACATTTCGTCAGAGTATACCACGATATCATCGTAAGGAGGATGCCAAAAGACATTCTCCGGACGCTCAGGGATATCCATCGTGAGCATATCGAAACCCCGGTTGAGGTCAAGATATGTCCCGTCGATACCACGACGACTGCATACATCCTCAGTTGTTCCCGATCCAACCATAAAGTCGGACAAGGAGCGGATCTTGTACTGGTCGATAATGTCATCGATCAGCTTCGGCGAGCAGTTACCTCGATAAGAATTGCGGCCGCCCTCTCCTCGCTCGGGATAAGATACAATTGACTTCATTTTTTTCTTCCTCCTGTCATACATAATAAAGGCACAGTCTCAAATTGACCGCGCCTTTATCTTTTTGATGCCGCAAGTGTCCTCACGACAGTAGAATTTGTGTTACGCGTTATGGGTTTCCTTGCTGCAAAGCAAGTTCAGGACGTCAACAACGCAGTTGTCGTTCTCCGCGAGAAGCTTTTCGATCTTCTTATGGGAGAAGAACATCGCGGAAGTTTTTTCGGGCGCATCTCCTGGATATAGAGGTTCAACTTCGTCCCCGTCTTGATCCGGTAGATGCCGAGAGCCAAAGCGGCTCTCGGCGAGGTGAATACAGTGGAAATTTTTTCGACTGACTCGCCGTTATCGTTTTCCAAGCTCATAGTGTAATTCATTATATCGGGCAAGGAGACTCGCGATTTCAATCGTGAGAGGAATTGCCCGTCACATCCTTTCTCTCAAGTAATTTTTAGCGGTTTCCAACAACCGCAACTTTTTGTAAGCTCCTGCGCTACCGTGCAGGAACTTAATGGTAAACGGTGTGTGTTTAATAACACACGCTTTCTTATTGTCCAACAATACGCGAGCCTTACATGATGAGCATGGCATCAAGGGCTCGCCATGCTTGTTGAGTATATATACATACATGATGTCATGCTCCTTTCTAAAAATTAGCAGCTAAGAAGAAGCTGCTCTCCTCAAAATGATCGAGTTGGGAAAATTAGAGCGTTTCATCGTAATGCGGAAAATATGAATATTACAGTGGGTAGGTATGGCAGATAATTGCGACTAAGAGTTCCTTCGGAGAGCCGGCATTATAAAACCTTGCCCCTGTCCATGAACCCTTAGTTCCGTTAATGCCATTCATAACTTTGATGGCAACGCCGGCCCCACTGCTATCTTCTTCCCACTGATGCAGGTTCGACGAGTAATCGTCCAACAGAACGAATGTTTTATCTGTTGGATCTACGGTTTTGCAGACGGTATCCCACTTGGAGGCATCGCATGGGCAAAACAGACGGTGTGCATTTGGAATTTCTGGAATGTACTTGTCCAGCCAGAGATTCTTCTCTGCAACCGGATCGCCCTTAGTCTGCATGTATGCACTAAGACTATATACCTGTACCCCGTGTCGAATGAGATAGCGCACATTCTCAACCATCTGCGTATATGGCGGAAGGTTCTGAAAATACCCCGGCTCAACGAGTTCTTCGGGAGTTGTGGTTGGCAGCCACTGTGCTACGGTGCCATCGATATCGACAAAAACGATGGTTTTCTCCATAATTGGACCTTCTTTCTTTTGAATGTTTAGGGGGATGCTGTAATAACATCCCCTCCATTTTTGTTGACTTATGCCTGGCTGCCATACAGTTCCAGCTTTTCAACATCCTTAGGTGTTGCAATGCCAGAACAGATGCATGTACAGTCGATGGAGTTGGAATCATCGAGATGAATGGTTCCATTGCTACAAAGGTCATCCGCTTTTGCGCAAGCAGTATCTTTGTCCTTGGCCCAGACCAAAACCGAGTGGAATAACGTCTCTGTAATTTCCATGACATAGGGACGCTCATCCTTCGGAATGTAGCCGCTGATATTTTCACGCCAGCCTTCTCGGGCCTTACGAAACGCCGCAATCAGTTCTTCCGGCGTTTTTGCGTCAGCAGCTGGTGCTTCCGTTGTGTTCTGGAAAGAGCGGAGCTCATGCCATCCATCGCTGGGTTCCAAACCGACATCGTCAGGGATGAAAGCGCCATCTTCTGTTGCATCCATGAGCTCACTCCACTGCTGTATTGTAAACTGGCCGTTGGCAATATAGTGATACTCTTGGATTTCACCGTACTCTTCATCGTGCCAAATATAATTGAGCTGGGTGTTACACCGTAGTAATCCGCTGCGTAATACATCTTCAATAGAGGTGAAACGACGAGTTTCCTCGCTGAAGCGATTTGCCATATGAATGAGCGCATCTTCTGGGGTGGAATACTGATATTTGACAGTTACATCCGGGTATGCAATCTTCTTTGTCAACTCGTAGGAATTATCGCCTGCTTTGCAGAACGAGAGTTCACATTCCCTGAACAAAAAAGAGGTGGAGTGTCCCTGTTCCCAGGAAGGTGCTTCAGAGATCAGCTGTTTCGCCAGTTCGGTAGTTAATATTTTGCTCATTTGAATCAACCTTTCGTATTTTTTAGTGATGGACGGGCAGATGTTATCGTAATTCTACAGAGTTTGCAACATGGACAGGCGTAATTCGCCAATTCCAGTTATTGCGATCCGCAGTAGCATTGATATACGCATGTGCCGGCCGCAGCGAGCAGCCTGCTTCGGTGAGGGTAAGGTCCTTGCCTTCCCTATCTGCTTCTGCAATCATCTTGCGGAGTCCGGAAACGCCTAAAAGCTCTTTTTCCGAAGCGGAGGTGTAAATTGCAGCATCGGCCTTATCCATTACACGGAGAAACTGGAGCAGCATCGTGTTCTCCGCTTCTTCCTCGGTAAGGAAGAACTGCGGAGCCTGAATGTCACGGTCAACGGTGCAGCTCAGGACATACTCCTGAATGGAGCAATCCTCTACTTCCCATCCCATGGGGCCGCCCTTCTCTTCCTTCATGTACGCTTCCAGGCGAACGCCCATATCGGTACCATCAAGGCAGTTGCCGATGACGGAGTAACCGGACGTATTCGGATGGAACGCCTTGTTATCCGAACTGATAACATAAGTGCGATCGGTCTTAGAATAGGGTTCGCGGAAGCTATCCTCGGTGAATGTGATGAAGGCCGTCAAATGCCCGCTCGGCTTGTTTGCTTCGTGCGCGATAAAGATTTTTTTGAGTTCCTGATAAGTCATGATAAAAACTCCTTTTTTATATAGTGGGTTTGAAACGAGGTTGTTAGCTGATAGAGGAAATTTGCCAGTAAAACAGGTCGCCGCCCTGCATGACGCTGGCGCCGTTGTCCGTAATGCTGGCTTCTGAGTCTGCGCTGTAGCTTTCCTGCCCAGCGAGCAGCCAGTCTACCGGGTGGTTGGCCCACTCTTCTGCTTTCGCAATACCGACTTCCTTTGCTTTAGCCAAAAAGGTCTTCGCCAGGGCTTCCTTAACGGGAGCAACATCTGTCGAATGAGCGATAATATCAATATCGCTGGTAAAATTATTGGCTGCCAACAGCATGTATAACATAATTGATACCTCCTGATTACATGGAAATGCCCTTTTCAAGCAAGGCCTCCTGAAGTGCAGACTGGCCCGCTTCATCGTGCATTATCATGTAGATGACGTCTTCTTCCGGGTATAATACCCATCCTTCCGGATATCGTTCGGGATCACTGTCGGATGCTTTCTCATAAATAGGAATACATCCGTTCACCTTTTGCAAGATGCCCTGTTCGATACATTTCTGTACAATCTCCTTGGCGAGAATGTAGTACATATCGGGTCTCCTTTCGAATAAAAAATTCTCCCTACTATATAAAGTAGCGAGAATTGGTTAGTAGTTGGCTTGTATAAGCCTGATGATGTGTAAAAATTGGATCGGTCCTTTCCAAATGGATTTTGGTGTGTTTGTATGGGCAAACTCCTTTCTGTGCATAGCACTCAAATATGTATATAAAAAAACACCTCTACTAGATAACTAATAGAGGTGTTATAAGCAAAGAGGGATACAATACCACAGCAAGAAGCTGAGGCAAGACGAACATTCTCCCAAACGGAGAAAAAAGAGACTTTATATAATGTATAATACCATATTCTCTATGTGTTTGCAATACAAGCAGAGAAAGTTTCGCGGTTACACAGATGAACCGGGTGTTACATTATCGAGGTTGAACTCGAGCTTGATATCGTCTGTTGGCAACCCCATCCGTTCGGCGTGATTTTGTGCATACTTGAAGCGAGTAATTGCCTCGATAAAAAGTTTTTCGTAAGGTGTGGCCTTGCTCCATTGCACGTTGAACTCCCGGCACATATCGAAGAAAATTCCATAGAAAATATCGGGTTCTCCGCTGCACCGCTCACAGTACCATTTCACATCCGAATAAACCGGCTCACCCTTATAGTTTGTTGCTGGCATATGAGTCCTCCCTTCTGCCCATCGTAAATCTCATATATCATTTATAGTTATCCATGTTAGTTTAAAGAACGATATTTATGTGGCAGAGGTATGTCAGAAGGTAAACTTCGGGACGTATTTTTTAATCATCTCAGCAATGCGTTTGTCCGAGCCTTCTTCCAGCATGAATTCACCAAAGATAGGCTCCAGATAAAAAGCCTTGCACAGCTTAATAGTGTCTGTGATAGCGGCTTCATTGACCTGATACTTTTCGCTAAGGTCACGAAGAGATACACCAGTTCCCCATTGCTGATAAATATCTAAATGACTAGACATGGTTTTAAACTCAGTGTGAATGGCTGTAAAGGTGTTATCGTCATCGTACTCATTGTCATCGTAGATGGAGATATCCATTTTTACGCCTAACAGCTCGCTCAATGCCTTAGCTGTTTTCGCAGCGTCAACTTTCTCATGCCGACTATATATTACAAAATATTCAGCGGAATGGAAGCAAGCGTTTAAGAATGTCCGTGAAAGATTGAACTCATGCTCCCACTTGGGAATAAAACTGATAGTTGCTCCGTGTGGATAGTATTTATTGATGTGAGGGCAATCGTGTTCATAGTTATCCCAAAGGGTTACTTCAAAGACGGCGTTGCCAGGATGCTCACTAAAGAACCGGTTTTGTTCCGTAAGAGTTTGCATCCATTTCACCTGAATCGGCTTAGGATCCGGGTTTGTAAGCCAGGTATGAGTAGGGTAAAGCCATTCCACAGGGTCCGAGCCATGCACATCTCCGGTAGATGCAGCTACAGCATTGAGAAGTTCTTCGTAAGAGGAATAGTAGAGATCCTCAAGGGGATGGCCTTCTGAATCCAATATCAGAAATCTCCACTTGTCGTCGTAGCAGAAGCAGACGGAATCTGGATTGGACTCTGTAACGAAGTCGTTCAATGTTAATCCTACATACTTCTTCAGTCGACCACCGTAGAGTATGCCGTTCTGATCCATGGCCAATAGTTTTCCACCCAGCGAAGCAGATAGGCCGGCGTTTTTCCCCTCAGACAATACCGTCTTGAATATATAGTCCATGAGTTCAAAATGGCTATTTACAAGGCCGGCGATAGAGAGGGCTGCCTCGTTCTCGTCACACAGATAATCATCTTCCATGGGGACGTCGGTGCCACCTTCTTTACGCCAAAGAATTCGGGGACCATTCCGCTTGATATCATTTATGTAGTCTTTAAGCAACGCGAGCTGCTTCTCAATCTCCTGCGACATAATCCGAGCAGCGTCCTCATCCCAGGAATCAATATCACAGGAAATACCAAAGCGATCATGAAAGCTCTTAGCGATACCACTGGCTATTTCTTCGTTGCCATTGCAGTACAAGATGAAGAAATCTGTAGCGAGAGAGTAAGATTCAAACAGTACATTGAAAATAGTATCTGAATTCAAAATACTATCCGGGGATAATTTCTTCATACCCACTCCCCTGTAGAATTCACCTTGCAGATCAATCTGCTCCAGATGGTCTTCCGGGCATATATCGGTAATCCAAACAGAGTCATTTCTATGCTCCGCAAGGAACTGATTAAGGTCCTCGGTATTGCTGAACAGCTTTAAGGTCGGCTGTTTGGGAAATGCATGAGTAGTGAAGATGTTTGTTGGCTTATACCAAGGAGTTGGCTTATCAGCCTGGATATTGGGCAAGCGCAGCAAAAACGCCAGTAAATCTTTTTCTGATGTAAAATGATAATTTTGGATAGCCCAACCGCTATTAGGACATGTGATTTCTATATCCCAGCAGTACATTTCATTTACACCATAAACCATATGGTTGGGTGATGAAGGAGTTAGATAAGGGCCTTTGTAACCCCAAAATCTTTTTACCGTGTCCCCGTATAAAATACCATTTGTATGGAGTGCAGTCAGGTCCTGAATGGCTTTAAGAATAGAAGGCTGCTCCTCCGGATATTGAGCCATGCGGGCCATCATAGCATACGCGGCCACTCTCGAGCATCCGGTATCGTCGACAATCTTCTGTGCGGAAAAGGAAGCGCAAATACAGGGCTCGTTTTCCATAAGATAGAGGTCGTCTTCTTCGGAAGAGCAGAACTCGTAAGCGATGTCGGTATTCTGCTTGAGCAGGTCTGCAACTGCATCTGCTTCTTTTCCCGAGTAGAGGTAGTTCTCGTAAATATGGTTTGAGAGGTCAAAATCCTCTATTTCTTGTTTCTTTTCTTGGTCAGTCATAACTTACACCTCATGCCACTGGTCACCGTCAAAGTAAAGCTCCAACGTTTTCTCTTCGCCATAAAGCAGAGCGCGAAGCGACAGGTCACCGTCATCCGCCTCTACGACGTATACAAGACCGCCGAAATTGTTCTGATCGTAGTGAGCATAGCAGTCATGGTGGGTCTTATCGATTACAGCACCGAGAACGACGCCGTACGCATGTTCATCATCATTCAGGTCATCCAACGCGAGCGGGTTGCCTCTGTCGAAGCAGACGCAGTTCTCGTACTGTTCGTAGGTTGCATCCGTAAAATCGACGATATCACGGAGCGCTTTCTTCTGGATTTCCTGAAGGGTAAGCATTGCAGAAATAGTGTCAAGGTTAATCATGTTCTTTCTCCTTTTCTTTGTTCAATTCTTGTTCTTTTTTGTGTTGAGCTGCGAGAACAGACAGATCCGGGGTTAATGCCTTTTCTGCGGCTTGTGGGAACATCAGTTTGATGACTTCGAGTGCTCTGTTTCTCTCAGAGATGTTCAGATGCTCAAAGATCTTCGAGATTTGGAAGGCTTCGAAAAATACACCGGATTCTGATTCCATATATACATCATGAAGATGATCTAAGTATTCTTCTTTTTCCTTTTCGACATCAATTCCGATGGAGTACAGATATTCGTAATAGGAGTCTCGGCTATCCATACATGATTCGGACAGGATGTTGCAGGTGTCTAATGCATTACGGACATTGGATTGACGCTCATCAGATAGTCCGAGGAGGTAATCCACTTGTACGGCTAATGCCTTAGATAGTGCGGGCAAAGCGTTACTGTCAATAGCGACTTGTCCGTTTTCCCATACACTGATGGTACTCTGGACAACACCGACTATATCGGCCAGCTCTTTTTGGCTCATACCCATCTGTTTTCTTAAGAGAGCAATACGATTGGGTATCGTCTTCTTTTGTTCATTTTTCTTCGGTTCCATTTCCAGCCTCCTTTTTAATATGCGCATTTGGCGCATATTAAAACTATGTAATGTGAATAATAAGTCATTCATCCTGTTGATGGTATTATAGCATCTTAATATTTTTATGTCAATAATTATTTGTATAGTAAATATTATAATAAAAGGTATGCGCGGAAGTAATTCGAGACTACGCCGCTGAATGAGGTGAATCTGCTACTGCATTCATTAAATGAGGAAACGATGGCTCGAGATAAAGAGTTTTTCGAGAAAAAATAAAAAAGCCGCTCCGAGTAATCATACTCAGAGCGGCTTTTCGCTAAATGCAATAATGTTTAACAATAATATGTGGGTTCTGTGTTGAAATGCATTTTCCACGCTGCATGGATCATGAAGTATTGTGCAGATATAGCGTCCATCAATTTGTTCAGATCTTTTTGAGGGATTCCGCTTTTGTTATGAGCCAAGATACAGGCTCCGGTATGTGTAATCCATACTTTGGTTGCGTTAGCTTGAGGAATACCTATAGTAATATGGACATGAAGAGGCTCTCCATTTTCATTTGACCAGAAATAAATAATATATTGGCCAATACGGAATAATTTAGGCACTTAAAATGCCCCCATTTTCTGCATATCGAAAGATTAAATGTGCATTATGCTGCAAGAATGTCTTAAAGAAAGACATCTCTGTGTCAGAGAAGCCATCACGCATAAGCCACTTATACGAGGGAAGTTCACATCTTGCGGAATCAAATCCGCCTTCTTTCGGGCGCTCGAAGTGGACCTGAACTGTCTTTTGTCCATCTTTCTCAATAATTTGAGAATGAGTGACTAATGTTTTATCGGCGAGCTCCAAATATTCATACATCATGGTGTCTCACTCCTTTAGTGTAATAATAACATGTGATGCTTCATGCGTCAACAGCTTTCAAGGGGACTATCCGGGGTTCGAACTTAACATTCGGATTGTCAGTTTCTGCAATAACCAACGGACTGTTAGGGAATTCGTTTCGTCGTTCCCTTACGAGAGCGTAGATTTGGGATATAGACATTCCGTGTGGAACACGAATATAATATCGCATCCTTAAATTTCCTCGAGAGTCAAACGACCACAAAGTAATTCTGTCTTTCAAACCAACACCTCTCATGCTTCTGCATCATGTTCGGATAAATCGATTACCCGAATGGAGAGAACGCTGTCTGCAAGGCGGTGTAGTTCGTCGAACCCGAGCGTAACGTAATCCGTGATGCCCTCTCGGGAGGAACAGAACATCCGCACCTGCGTATACACATCCTCCATTGATACGGTGTGATCGTCAGTGAGGGACCTCAAGAAAGATTTCGGATTAGAGGAAATCTCGTTCAGCACATCCTGGATGTAAGTTCCGGGATCTAAGGCAGATTTGTCTGCGGTAGTATATTCTTTGTAAGCCGGAAAAATCATGCCTTCTTCAAAGGCGAAAATCACCTCGACGCCGATTTTTGTTTCATCGGAAGTATGCTGCACCGGCAGAGCGTTCGTCGGTTTGAACATGGGATGCTCCGGCAGATAATACGGCAGCAAGTAGAGCGTGCCGTCCTGCCGCTCGTCAGTTTCCTTGTTGACCAGACCGCAGGGCATAACGCCCAGAACTGCCGACGAGTCGATAATTTTCTTGGCTTCGGTCTCATCCCATGCACGACCCTTGTCGATAGCCAAGCCACTCTTATAGGTATCTTCAGTCAGATTTTTCTGAGCAATGGCATATCCGACGTACGGGGTAGGACGTTTATCGTTCTCGAAAGTGATGCCATCTATAGAAGGCAGAGCTTCTTCCGGCACAACAGATAAAACATCAGAAAAAGGCTTATAGGTGTATTCTTTCATAGTACGTTTCTCCTTGTCATACTCATAATATACCTGAGCAGGTCTCTTATTGCAAGAGACCCGCTCGGATTTTTTCTATGGGTTATTCGTCGTCCTGGTCTCCAGCTTCGGCGTAAGCATCGTCAACCAGCAGCGTGACCTGACATTTGGGGCAAAAGTCTGTGTTCTCGCAGAATGCGCAGAGTGTATCTCGTGCATCGCAGATTTTTGCCAGATAATCTTTGTCAATCATGTTTAATTTCCTTTCTTGTGGTGAGCAGATAACCCGCTCCATATTCTTTGGCGATTTTAGCCAGCATATTTGCTCGAACATACCAATATCCTGCATGGGATTTTTGGCCATCGGCTCTTGCAATAGATTCCAACTCATCCGCAGTCTCTCGGCTAATGATAGCCTTCTGAGCAGCGATGATGCCTGCGGCACTTTCTACGGAAAGGCCTCGGATGATAAGATCGCTGTCTCTTGCTTCCTTAAAAACCTCTTTGCGGATGGTCTTTAGGTGAGCAAATAGTTTTGGGGTTGCACTCATATCTTTGCCTCTTTTCGTGTGTTAATGCCGCACCATCTTAGGCGCAGCTAGTGAAATTTCCTGTGGCTCACCGTTCACCATACCGATGCATTTAGCAATACCGGCATTTACCACCAACCGGCGGCAAATGATACAGGGCGCAGGATTTGCATAACTGCCGTCCCGTTCCAGCCCAACAATGTAAATGGTGCTACCAATCATATCGCTTCTAGCCGCAGAAATGATGGCATTCATCTCAGCATGACAGCTTACGCAGAGTTCATAACGTTCGCCCTTGGGAATATTCAACGCCTCGCGCTGGCAATATCCGGTGTCGACGCAGTTAGCCTCTCCACGCGGAGCACCATTGTAGCCGGTAGCAACAATTTCATCGTTGTTGACAATTACGGCGCCATATCTGCGACGCAGACAAGTGCTGCGTCCAGCAACAGCTTCAGCGATGCTGAGATAATATTGGTCTTTAGATATACGCATGTTTTTGCTCCTGTTCAAAATTCAATGACTTCATTGGGAGATATCCCTTTTCTTACTATAAAAAAGAGATAGAGCTTCTGACGAGCAGATGCTCTATCTCTCTGAATAGTAGCGTTACCGCATTTGCACTTAGCAACACGATATACGCTGAATGGGGTATTTAGTTTGCGATTTCAAGCACCGAAAACGCAGACACCGGGCACTTATAAAGGTTCCGCAGGTTATCGATGACATCCTGTGCGGTATCTGCATGGCCGTTCCAAACAACACCAGGGCCGCTGAAGTCAACCCAATCATCCTCTGCTGCTTCGTCAAACGAAGGCTGAGTAGGTGCATTGTAAATCTGTGCATCGCGCAGATACTCGGAAGATACGATGGCGATAAAGTGTTTCATAGAGAAAGACTCCTTTCAGATAAGGTCGTGGATGGTATCGGTGGCGTCGGTATAGCTAACTACAGATCCGTCGATATCTGACAGTTCGCCGAAGTCTGCCTCCGCATACGCCGTGGCCATAGCCTTTTTGATGGTTTCGGGATTCGTATCCGGAACATCGATTTCGGCCGTGAAACGACCTTTTATTTTCATAGTAGACCAGATTTTCATATCAAAAAACTCCTTTGTATAGAAAGGTTGAGGAATTAAAAATTATTCGGAGAGCACAATAGCTACAACCTGATCGATATCATAGTTGTTGTCGATGAGCTGCTTGTTCAGCTTCTTCCACGAAAGAAAATGTCCTTCAGAATGCTTCGCTTTACCTTTCTTGATGTAGATATAAAGGTTAAACGCATAGCCATCTGCGATCTGAGCAAGGCCCTTTCGAAGAGCTGCTTCTTTCGTCGCAAATGTCTCGGTATCGGTAGCAACAGTCGCACCGGCCATCGTTACATAATCCAATTTGTACATAAGGTATCTCCTCCGCTTAACCGAAAGTTGTGCCGTCGATTGTGCAAATCAGACGGACGATATCATAATTCTCAGGCAAATACTTGAGGTATGCCCTAAATGCGTCCATGAATTCGGACACAATATCGTCAGGCGACGAATATGCTCGTGAGAACAGTTTCGGCTCCTTAGGAAGAGGCCAATACATGATGTGGTCATCATAAAAGCCGGACTCGTGGTATTCACGAGAAAATGCACGTTCTGGTGACTTGTATGTCTCCATCACTTCATGGTTTGTTTCAGCCGAACCTTCAAACGCGGTAACAAACTGCGTTTTGTTAGTGTTGGAGTCTTTCTCGAAAATACCGTGCAACGGCTCATCGTCGTAGAATCCTACCGGCAGAGATCCGCCCTTAGCAGCATCGATGAAATCTGCATCGGACATTTGCAGGATTTTTTCCTCCTCAGGAGAAAGTCCGTACTGCTCCGGGTACATTTCCATCGCAGCTTTGTTCAGATATGGCAACAGTTCAACCAGAACAATGCCAATATCGTACATGGGATAAGTTTGCATACTCATAATTAAAAACTCCTTTTTGATAACTAGTGGGTTGGTAGGTGTACAAAATATTTTGGGATTTTCACGTCCTTTCCTGTGAATGACCAACTTGGACATTCACTAAATAGTTAATATATATAAAAAGTCCACTATCAGATATCTGATAGTGGACTTGTAAGCAAAGGTAAGAAACAGTTCTCGTTGCGAGAACAAGGGTTACACATTTCTCATAATTGAGAAAAAGAGGGACTGTTAATACAATTATGATAACATATGACCGATGGATTTGCAATACCTCTTCCCTGCCAAGGTAGCTAATTTAAGCGAATTTTATTTGTCGAGAGCCAATCGGCGTCTAATTAAAGTAAGTGGGGAAATATTTGAATAAGGCAAAGAAAAAAGCGGCTCCGAACAAAGCCGCTTTGTAAATGGTGGGGCAGGTTGGACTCGAACCATCGATGCCGGCTTCAGAGGCCGGAGCCTTAACCACTTGGCTACATCCCAATATTGTGGCAGGGGCAGGACGGATCGAACATCCAACCTGCGGTTTTGGAGACCGCTGCTCTACCAGTTGAGCTATACCCCCGAATAGAAAATGGTGCTGCTTACGGGATTTGAACCCGTCTTTTCGGCTTGAAGAACCGATGTTATGCCGATAGACGAAAGCACCGGAGTGGTGATCTGTACCGGACTCGAACCGGCGTTCCAGCCTTGAAAGGGCTGTGTCCTAGCCACTAGACGAACAGACCATGTGCAGGAGATTGACTCCTGCGTTCAGGCAACTACTGAGTCGAGGACAATGATATCGTCCATTCGTACATTCAGTACCTTTGCCAAGATAACGAGATTATCGACAGACGGAAGCGATACTCCGCTCTGCCATTTGTAGATCGCTTGTGGCGAATTAAAGCCAAAAATCTTTTGCAGATCCTTAACCGACAGACCAGTTGCCTCACGCATGGCTGCAATTCTTGCGCCAGTTAAAGCAAGGTTGATCGTTGGCATATTTATCATCGGAAAACATCTCCCCTCTTCAGAAACTATGCCGTATAAGGCATTAAAAAAACCGCTCGCCTTGGGAATCAAGACAAGCGGTTAAATCATCAGAGGGAAATGTCTGCAAATTCAGACATCCAATCCGAGCATAAATCTCTGCTTATCTCGATATGGGCGCACTTCAACCAGGCTATATTCGACCTGTTCGACGATAGCCTGACGTTCGCTCATATACCAGATAGCAGCAGAAATCATGTTCATGGTTGTTTTGGTCCTTTCTGAGAAATGTTCTTCTCTTGCTCTGTACTTATTATACTACGTTAAATGGGCTTTGTCATTAAACCTGTAGTTGAATCGAAAATATTTTTCGGCATGGCTATAGACGAGTCACAGAACCGATACATCTTCAAATTCCATTGTTTCAGTGTCAACGATCCAGCCTTTAAGCGCAGGTTCGAACGATGTGCAAGCACAATTCAGAACCAATGTCTGCCCGATGTATCTGGCACAGTGGTTTTCGTGTATGTGCCCACACAACCAGAGTTTTGGCTGGGTGGCTTCAATCCAGCGTCGGACGGCGCGACTACCGCAATGCTGTCCATTGTACAGGAGATCGCCTACACCGAATGGTGGAGTATGAGCCAATACAATAGTGTTGCTGTCTGCATGGATTTTGCTGAGTTCGTACGTCAGTTTGTTGTCGTGCGCTTCCCTGTTGGTCATAAATGGTGTCGTTGAAACCCACTCGAATGGAATAAGCGGATACTCCCCGAGCATTGCCGGCTGAAGTAAATGTCGGCGGTCATCGCTCTCGAACCAATCATCGTTTCCCAGAATAAAATGTGTATCTATAGCCATGGAGTCAAGTATTCCGTAGAAATACGCTGCGTCGCGCTCTTGAGCAGAGGTGAGGCTTGCGATGCTATGAGGCTCATGGCCGTAGCCGCCCAGGTCTCCACAATATAAGAAAGCATCAACATGGTTGGTTGCAGATTTGAGTTTGTCGAAAAGTTCCTTTCGTCCATGAATGTCGGATGTGCAAAAAATTCGCATACTACTTGCTATTCTCCATTCTTAGATTTGTGTATTTTCATTATACCATATTTGTGACGCAATAGAGGAATCTTCTGCACAAAAAAGAGGAGCCGCATATAGCAGCCCCTCTTCCGAAATAAAAAGGTTATTCGTTGTGCCAACCGGCATTATGATCCCATACCTGCATTTTTACGCAGTTGGGTTCGTCTAGTGTGGCGAGGAAGTCCTGACGAGCCTGTCGGGACCTGAACGTCAAAATAGCTTTTTGTCCCGTGATCTTAGGCAAGAGGCCAAATTGGCCATTCGGCTTGAGGGATTTCTGCATGCACCAGTCAATATCCATAGTAAGCGGATATTCCTCCTGGAGCATCAACAGGTATTTGTTAACTGCATTTCTCATCGGAGTCATTTCGCAGTCCTCCCGGAACTTCCCTGCACCTCGCTCACGAATTCTCTTCGGGAAAAGGCTCGGGGCGTCAATGATTTCTTTCTGCAATTTTTCTCGAGTGTTGCAGAAAGGCAGCATTTCTGCGAAGCAGGTGTGGTAGCGGGAGGTATACTGGTTCATGCGGTAGCAGACAAAGCCCTGATCGGCTACTGCCTTATACGCATTGTCGATATACAACAACACATTGTCCGCTGCTGCGATGACCTCGCTCAAGGGGACCAGTCCCGAGGGTTCTACATTCTTCTTGTTAATACCATTCATTGTACATTAACTCCTTTATTCGTTTCGGTTAAAAATAAAAACACACTCACCAAATAAGAATTTGATAAGTGTGTAAAAAACAAAATAGGACAGCATCTTCTATGAGACAAATAAACAATCACAGAGAAAACTGTGCAAAAGAGACTTTTAATATAAACATATTATCATGATTCAAGGCCAAAAGCAAGGGCTTCGCATTATGCGAAGCCCTTGCTTTTTTGTTAAACAGTGTACTTTTCGTGCGACACACATCCGGCAATGTTTGTTGCCTTCGGAGTGCTCGTACCAATCGCATATGTAATATCGATTGGATACCATTTATTTTTGATACACACTTTGTTCCATGCGTGATAAACGCCATTCGATGTGTATCCCTTCACAATTTTGCAGGCAACGCCCTGACTGCGGCACATCGTCGCAAACAGGGACGCATAATCATAGCAAATACCCTTTTTAGTGGCAAGAGTGTTTTTCGGTGAGGGTAAGTAATTCTTTACCTTCCCTGCTGCTACACTATTCGCGAGCTGATGATCGTAGGTAAAGCCACCGCCATCAAGGTAGTTGTAAATTGCGACCACCTTCTGCTCATCCGTTTTGGCGGTCTTGCAAAGTGCAGAGGCCTGCTTGCAGACGGTATCACCGGCAGTGAACGGGGCTTCGACTGTCGAGACCTTGTATGGTGCATTCGAATCTGCCATCGTAACATTAACCGTATGACGCTCCACAATACGATATGTGGTCTTGTTGATATTCTGATACAGCGTAACCGTGTAGACGCCGTTGCCGTATGTCAGTGGAATATCAGAGTGACCGCTGGTGCAGTCCATGTAATAGCGACCACGACCGTCACAGGCAACGCCAACCTTCAGACGCTTATCCGAACTGTAATGTACGCAAGCATAACCGTTCGAGGCAGAAGAGAGGTCGATAACGTCCGCGCTTTTAGCAGCACTTGCTACGCTCATACTTGCAGATACCGCTATAATCATTGCACATACGGTGCGAGCAATGTGTGCGGCGATATTATGATTTGGGTTAGTCATTTTTCACATTCCTTTTATTGTATTTTGTTTCTTTGCAGACAGTAAGCCTATCTGGGGGAATGATTCCGTGAAACTCGTAATAAATGTCTGCGGGTGCATCTTGTATATTGCGATCTGGAACTAAATAGAGCCCGCTGCAGTCAATGGACAGTAAAATGATTCCGCTATTGTAAATAACATCAGGAACCATCTCAGAGGATTCTGCCATATCAATAGCGCAATCCGGATTGCTACTCAGATAAACTACGCCTCTCACAGATTGACTCCAATTTTTGTGTGGAGTTAAAGCCCCAAGTCCGCGTTCGAGGATACTGGAGAGATACGAGGCATAAGTTGCATGATACATCTTCACGTCAAACCCTCCAGCAGGGCATTGAGATCTGTATCATCGTAATATTCGTCATTGTAAACCGCCCTCTTCTGTTCTGCGAGCAGATAGATCAGGTCGCGGAAGGTGTCTTCGTCCAGATTCAGATAGAAGTCTGAGGAGAACTTCACCAACGAAGTGTAAATGACCGCATCGATAAGGTCTGTACGCGTAAAAGCAGCGTCATCATTATCAATGAACGTACCACTAATACGTCTTACGAGCGGGAGCAGTTTTTCTGGGTCGTATTCCTGAGGAACCAACTGGCGCTTGAAATCGAAAAGCATGAGTGCTTCTTCAAAATCAGTCGAGGAGTTGTTTGCCATCTCTTCGAGAAGATTCGTCATCAAAAGGACCATTTTATCATTGTTATCCATTGTGTATTCTCCTTTTAAGTAGTCGTTTTTTACCATATCATCCTCGATTAGTCTTTATCGTTGAAGATGCCGATATTGAACGCATGAGTGTAGTCCTCGTTGTCTTTATCAGCAAAGACACGGACACGGATGCCCTCTTCGTAGGCAATATTATCACCTTCGATATGATATTGTTGGCCGATAACGGCAAGGTCCTGAAACCATGCACCCTTATTGTTTTGCAGACCAACATATACCTCTTTCATCTGGTCATTTCCAGCTTCAACAACAAGCGTGGCAAAGCCGAGATCAATCTTGATTTTCTTGTTTTCCATAGAAACTGGGGGTGCGGACAAAATCTTGGACTATGCCGATAGGCCGAGTTTTTGTCTATACTCCAGCGGACTAAGTCCACCAAGAGATATCTTAATTCGCTTTTCCCGATACCAAACCATATAATCTTCGACTGTATGAATGAACTCCTCTATTGAAACGTTTAGCCAGGAAACCCCATAAAACATCTCGTTCTTCATTCGCCCAAAGAAACCTTCACAGGCTGAATTATCAGGCGAGCACCCTTTCTTGGACATGGATCGATGCAAATGCGCTGCTTCCATACGACTGATCCAGCCTGGCCAGCGATAGTGGCACCCACGATCCGTATGGACAACTGGGTGCTCTCCGACTTTTAGAAGAGAAATCGCTTTGTCCAGCATTCCGTTTGTCAACTCTGCGTTCGGGCTGATGCCAATGCTCCAACAAACAGGCATGCCATCAAAGCAGTCGATGATTGGAGAAAGATAAACCTTGCCTGCAGGGATTGCAAATTCCGTAATATCTGTCAGCCACTTTTCATTGGGACGATTTGCGTGGAAATCCCGTTTTAGAAGATTGGGGACAGCTGGCGTGATTTCTCCCTGATAGGAACTGTAGCTTGTCTTCTTTCTGTTCACTCCCTGCACTCCTACTTGCTTCATAAGACGGCGAATTACCTTTTCGGATAGCCGCAAGCCCTCTTTTTTCAGCGTAGCATAAATTCGCCGATATCCATAACAGCGATGATTTGATTCAAAAATATCCTTGATTTTCTCTTTGACATGGCAGTATTTATCCTGCTTCTTTGCGCGCTTTTGCTGGTAATAATAGCTACTGCGTGGGCAGTGTAATGCGGACAGAAGTTCCGGCAGCGAATACTTATTTTTCAGGGCATCGATAATCGCTGCCCTCTCCTGGTTCCGGAGAGCTGTCTGATCGATGCCGGGGTCTTTTTTTAATACATTGATCGTTTCCTTCAAAATATCAATCTGCATCTGCATTTCCTGCACCTGCGCTTTAAGCTCAGCAATATCCTCTGTAGCCGAGAATGTTCCGGGTACGAGTTCCTCGCGAGGATCATCTGACGGATTCATGAGTGCAACCAGTCCTCTCTGGAGATACTTTCGGCGCCAGTTATAGATGCTGGCTCTGCTGTAACCGATCTCCTCTGAAACTGATTTTACATCTTCCCCGTGTTCAAAGCAACGGTGAAGCACCTGTAGTTTTACCTCAACCGATGGATGCCGCGGATGATCTGGTGTATTTTCCCCGCGTTTGGTCGATCTGACTTTCTCTGGTTGCCCTTTCTCGGAGATCCATCGATACAGCGTTGCTCGTTCTGGGTAGCCCAGGATGCGTATTGTCTCAGTTACAGAATGGGTTTGCTCATATAATTGCAGGGCGCGGACTTTCTTTTCGTATGTGAACAATATACCTATTTCCTCCTTACGGCCTCTGCTTTGTCCAACTTTTCGTCCGCACCCCCACTTCTCCTTATTTCTGTGTAAATTCTTCATCGAAGATGTTGCAGGAGACGCAAATACGTCCCAGGGCATCAGTTCCAGCACGCATAGCTCCCTGATCGGCGAAACCGACCAAGGTCAAACTGTTCGAGCCCTTATGAGTATTATCTTTAATGGTGAAATAGTCCCATCCACGAGCAGCAGCCTGCTGACGCAGATAGTTATTTGCCTTTTCATGGGCCAGCAGAGAATTAACCCTATTGATTTCATCCGCAGAATGAGGTGTTCCGCCAGCATTCATTTCGAGATACCAGCGAAGAACTTCCTCTTTTGTAGGAAGATCATTGATGTGAATACGAACGGTATCGTCAACCGCTCTCAACGAGTCTTCGTAATCCTTATACAGAGTTCCGAAAGCCGGAATTTCACTGTGAAGGAAACGAAGGATAGCGGTAATTCGCTGAAGGCCATCTACACAGACGTAATCGGTATAATTCGATACCTCGTTCTTATGATGGATCTCGGGGTAGTTGAAATAGAGATCACGACCCGTCTTGCCGCCACGCAGGAGGAATTCGATATACGCAATCTGCTGCGCTTCGGTCCAGACATGACCACGCTGGAAATCCGGGTTGAGCTGTAACCCTGCTTCTTCTTCCTCTTCTTTCAGCCATTTTTCGAAGTACGAAAGCGGATAATCCACCTGATAGTTTGCTCGAATATATCGAGGAATGTCTCGGAATTTGTTGTATTTCATCGCTTTGGCTCCTTTTCAAGCATTATTGCGCCACAGTGTGGGCATTCAGATGGAGGATTGCTAACAAGATCTTTGTCGAGCGGATTACCACATGCCGAGCATTCGGTCCAATAAACCCAGTGCAAATTCTCGCAAGTGGATCTATCTAACCAAGCCGCGTGCTTTTTGCCTTTGTCGACATACGGTTCCGGCCATTTCTCCAGAACTTCTGGATGCCATCTCTTCAAGCTCTCCTTGATAAGCCGCAGGCGTTCTTCAAAAAACACTTTGTCGGATAATTCGGGATCGCTTCTATAACGAGAGCGGAAACGTTTATTGTGAAATTCGTTTCCGTATACCCATTCCACAATGGCAGCATCACAGTCCTCCTCGAAGGCTGCAAAGTGCTGTTCGTAGTCCATGGCATACTTGCGATAAAGTGTGACTTCTGTCACATACTCTCGCAAAAGCGGTCTTACTTCAACATCAACGATAATGCCGCCGTGTCTGGGTGTAGAGAACTCCCAGATGCCATCAGCCAACTTGTGCTGATGATCCGGTCTGCCCCACATCTGCGAAGCCAGACGGTTTGCGATGGTGGAATTACTTCTCATCTGTATCATCTCCTTCTCCTGACGGTTCGGGCAGCATTTCTGCAATATACCGCAGAGTTACTGTCTCACCTTTCATTAAGTCGAAAAAAATGTCGCCAACATTAAAAAACGCCCACTTCCCGTTCCCGGTGACGCCGATATAAAAATCGTCACCTTGGCGCTCACGATAGCAATGGACAGTTTCAAAGCCATTTGCAATCAGCGCTTGTGCAAGAAGCTGATCTGACTTTGACCAACGTTTTTCAGCTGGGAGTTTTTTTCGCTCCTGGATCTTTTTGAAGTAGGCAACAGCCTCTTCAATTTCTTCTTTTGTCATTTGCTTTCCTCCTTTGTGCAAATACAATATTTTCGCTGGTTCTTTGCACAGCCAACGCACTTATCCGGGACATACCGCATAGCCAACCACCTTGCAGCTGCTTCTCGCGAGCTGTAAGCCGAAATGGGTTTGTAGATATCTCGAATCGCATCGATTAACTGTGCACCAGAATTGCGACGGATTATACTGCGGATGTGTTCCTCATTCGTGGGTTTGTAGAACTCAGGCTGGCCGTATCCGGTGCACCGACGTTCCCAATCCTGTTGTGCCTTTAACTTGGTGTTAAACCAATCACCACAGGAAACATGAAGCGCTGTATTTGAGCAGTTGTATTTGTACGAGGCTTTGCTTGCCCTGTCTGGTTTGACTGCTGAAAGTTCCGCTTCCGCTCCACAAATGGGACATGCGCTCAGATGGATTTTCGGCAATTTACCTTTGTAAAGGCCGTTGAGTTTCAGGGTACGAAGGGCAGCATATTGTGCTGGTGTGACTTCTACATCAAGAACAAAATTCTCCCAAACGGGTAAGAATCCGCCGTTGACCATATGAAGCCAGTGAAGATAATTTGCGTAGAATGCTTCCGGGCAGGCTTCTTCGAGATCTTCTCTGGAGAGCTGCATGGCCTCTTGAGCTCGTGCAATCATGTACTCCTGATGAGACGGAATCGCATAAGCGATTCCGCCATCAGGGGCAATGACAACTTCGAGGTCGTGTGTACCATGCTGCTTTTTGTAAGCAGCAATATCAAAGCTCATTACCGCACACCTTCTTTTATCGAGCATTAAATGCATCGATGACCGGCTGCGCAACGGAAAAGGCCTGAAGCGTTCCATTCAGGAACGTGATATCAGAAATCCGTACCGCCGAAGGCATGATCTCGTTGCTCTGCTCATCCCAGCAGACTACGTAGAACTCACGCAGCTCGCTAGCCGATGCCAGAAAGTCTGCTGTGATATCCTCACGGTCTAAACCCATCTGCAGGTACTCGGTCGTATAGCAGTCCGAGATATACGGGTCTTTGAAGTAACCGTCTTCGCCCGACTCGTAATGACACTTGTACTGGGTGTCATTGATTTTCTCGACGTCACAGCTGGTGATGTCGAAGTCGAACGGAATGCCGCGTCCATTTACGATGGCGAAAAAGCCACCTACGGAAATATTGTCAGGATGGGTCACAAGATCCAGCGGCTGCGGCAGGGTGATCTCGAAGTCGGCACTCATATGAACCGGATGTAACTGTTTCATGATAAAAATCTCCTTTTTTGTATTACTGATTGTTGTTGACGATGTTATGAAGAAGTTTCATTGCCTGTTCTTTACGCATATACTGTGCTCCCATCTCGTTATTCGAAAGGAGCGCCGCAAGAAGCGCATAGTCGAGGACGTAATCAGGGTCATGAACGCGATCCGGGGTACCATCCATGCAATGCATGATGCTATCCGGGCTTTCGCCTTCAAGGACCAAATCGTCCATCTCTCCATCGCGATTGAGGATTCTTACATCCGCTGCATTATTCAGGTCGTAATCACCCAGATAAATGAAGCGGTGAGTAAATGCCCATTCGTTCGCATGGAGCAGAGACGGTGCCGCTCTTACGACTTCAAAATCAGTCGGAAGAACAGGGTCGGTGGTACGGAGCCAAAGTTCAAGATCATCCGAATACGAAACCCACTCTTCTGTAGAGTGATTCTTCATCTCCGGGACCTGATCTTCTCCAACGTACATCTTATCTCTATACGAGTGGAGAAAGGTCTTTGCCTCCTCGTAGGTGCTGAATGCAGCAACCATGTGTTCCAGAGCATGGTTTTCGAAGATGTACTCTGCAAGAAGTCTGCGAGTATCATGATCGGGCAACCGCTGCTCTACGTCGTAGATCGTTTCTCCGAAAAAAGAGATTTCTTCTCGGATATCGTCCTCCGAATAGTCCGCCAAATTGACTGTATCAACGGCAACGCCATATCCACAATCATCTGGTAGCTGGCAAATCTGAACGCACGCAAACGTGTTGCGATTCACTGACCGGATATACTGTTCACAGTCGATGTCTGTCAGAAGCCATGTATGGCGGGAGTTCAACAGCGAGGTCCGGCAGCCGTAAATAGCCTCCATTTTATCTTCCTCAGATGCAGAGGGAGACAGCACCAGGTCCGCTGTGTTATTTACCTCGGCCCATTCTTCCATATCAGCGTCTGCCGCAAGGAGAATGATTGCGAGGTCCTCTGCCCCTTCATAATTGTGACGGGCGGCAAACACCTCTTCGGGGGCGTTGCAGATTTTAGCCGAAATGGCTTTACCCAGCGACTCTCGTTCAGCACTTGCGGGGCCGGCGAGAATCAGATTGATTTTTGCGTGTTTCATAACAGAAACCTCCTTGAAATGAATAATTATATAAAAAAACACACCTACCAATAAAAATGATAGGTGTGTTGATTTGTATAGGTAAAACAATTCTCTTGCGAGAAGAAAAGACAAGCGCAATATTGTGTGCGCGAAGAGAGACATTTATAGTGTTATAATACCATGAAACCTTGAATAGTGCAACTGCTTATAGTGATTTTGCACTTGAAATTTTCCTGAAAAAAACAAAGATGCACCTTGAAAGGCGCATCTTTGAAAGGAAAGATCGAAAATGTTCTATCGGTGATATTGTGAGATTTTAACAAAAGCAACAAAATCAGATACATCACGGGGAGTAAAACATTCATTGAATAAGTCTATCCTTTTTTATAATATAACACACTTTTCAAAATAATGCAAATCGTAAGGGAAAAAAAGGAGCTGCGGTAGCAGCTCCTCTTTTGGTACAATCGATTACATTGAGTTCATCTCAAGTTCCCAAACTTCAAGATAGCAGAGACACATTTCTCCTCATTCTCCGTCATGGGACGAAGAACACACCATCCTCTGTCTGCCGTGAATGTTTCCCAATTATCGTTGTGCGGAATTGCGGAAAAACCAACAGGGTTAACCACTCTGCCAACATCGAAAACATCACGTTCGACAAAAGAAAGTGTCTCATCTGGGAATGCGAATGTATGAGTGCACTCCTTCTCGCCATTTTTCTCATGAATAGGCGTGCAGGTCCAGGAAACAAATTGCGCTTTGGTTGCCTCGTACTGCTTCTCCAATTCAGCAGCATGGCTGGCTGCTTCTGTAATAGCGTCTTTCTGCTCTTTGACAATAGCACGCTGGCCGTTCAGAGAAAGGTAGTTCTGTGCTTCTTCATCGCTGACGATCCATGCGCGGTTTGAGTCGCCGAGAAAAGAACCATCGGGATCTCGATGAGACACATCGTCCCAGCTGATGTGCGGCAGAGGCGTGGTCTCAAGAGAGATAAAACCCTGCTCACGGAACCATTCTGCATAGTGGGGCTTTTCCTCTTCGGTAAACCGGCGAGCTTTGTGCAAACTGAAACCATCAGGAAAAGATTGTTTCAATACCAACATAATTGCATCCTCCTTATGATTGGTTATATTATAACACACCCAAAGTCCGCTGTATTGGACTTTGGGCGTGTGCATTTAAGAAATATCTTGTTTTCCCCAACGGATTTCGAAAACACCTTCGGAGTTTTCTTCTCTCCGCATCAGGGTTTCAAGTAGATTATAATCGACGCCAAAGGTTTTGTAAATGTCGTCGAGGTCTTGTTCTTGTCCACGCATGAAAAGATTGATCTTTTCCTTCGCCAAAACCATCTGCATCTGATTAGACTCAATACTGCCGAGGTACGTCACGAAGTAAATATCCTTGTCTTCCCGCGAGGTGTATCGCACGAACCGCATGTAGAACTGGCTCATTCGAGAGTTGTTATAATGCAGTTCCGGGATGATAACCTTGTTCACAAACTCAAAGTTGACGGAACTCGGCAAGCTCTGCTGAGTACAGAGCAAAATACCATTCCCGCTCGCTTTCAATGTCTTGCGGAGTTTCCGCCGCTGAGCAAGTGTAGTGGTATCGCCAGTGACTACAAACAACGGGCGTTCAGGCATCAGCTTTCGGATTGCTGCGGAATAAGCATCAACCACTTTTTTGTGGCGGACACCAATAGCAATAATCTGATCCGGCATCTCTTGCAGCATTTCCATCACTTTTGCGATCTTTACCGGCATGCCACCCGTATACTCTTTAACAGTATTTGGCGCTGCACTGATACGAAGAAGCAATGTAATCTGCTGAATGAGACGCATCATACTGTCTTTACGAGAATTACCCGTGGAAGCAAAGTAATTGCCGCGCATCGCATGAAACTCGCTAATAGCCTTCTGATATACCTCTTTTTCAGGTTCAGAGAAACGTACAGGAACCTGATGGATATGCTTGATATCTTTGCCAGTAATCTCCTCGAAAGTTCGAGTAATAACCGTATGTGCAAGGATATCATTGAGTACATCCGCATTGTAGATATCCTGCGTCCGCTGCTCTGCGCCAAAAACAGTAATCTTGGCCGGAAGATGAGAAGCCGAAAACAAGGAATAACCTTTTTTATATGCAGGGATTGGCCGGCCGTAAAGGATATTGTTATCCTCATGCAGACCGGGCTCTTCCTTCTTGGAACCTCGGCTGAAACGATATACAGTTTTGGCCCAAGAAATCATATTGTAGGAGTTGTTATACAGCATCTCCAACTGCGGTGCAAACTCACTAATGTTGTTTCGGGTCGTCGTGCCCGTCATTAAGAGTTTGTACTTGCATCGACGGAAGCAACTCAAAGCCGCCTTAGCGCGTTTGCTGTCCGGATTGGCCATTTCGTCGCTTTCATCGAAACAGAACGCAACCTTCTGGTTGTGTATACGGATCCATCTCTTAATCTGCTTGCGGTATTTGCAGAGCATATTAAGGGTTACAAGGACGAAATCTCCTTGCTGGATCTTATCAACATCCGCAACTTTATTGATGATGGTGTAAGAGATGTCGTAATTCTGCAGAGCTACCTCCCATGTATTCTTGATGGAAATGGCAGGAGAAATAACCCACGTGCAGAAGGCATTTTGCCGCTGCATACGGTATGTGCCTGTTGCAATGCCGGCTAATGTCTTACCACTACCCTGCTCCCACTGAATTAAACTGTACTGTTTCTGCAACAGCAGGTTTAGATCGTGTTTCTGGAGCGCGGTAAAATGAATGTCTTCATCGTTTTCCGCATCGTGTAGGGTGAAGTCATCCAGCCAACGTGCAAGCTGCTCATTCTGCTGCATATCCGAAAAGCTCTGCTGCTCAGTTTGATAGCATCTTTGCTTACGACGGATCATTTTGGTGAAGTCACCGAAATGATCTGCTGACTGGTTATCAGCTACGATATCCGAGATCAGCACCGGCTGTTTCATACCGGGCGTAAGCTGGCGTGCCATTTTTGGGCTGTATGCCTTGAATACCAGCGTATCTCCCCTCTTAATGCGGACAATCTTATCCTCATATTTGGGTTTGTGCTGCCGACTTACAGTCTGCTTCAGATATGCCAGGACTTTTGCCTCGGTGATGCGGACTCGGCACCACTCTTCATACGACATGTTTTCGGGTTGTTGTTGTGTGCGCAGCCGTTCCACATACTCGCAGCATTTGCCGTATTTTTCTTGAAGGCGTGGATGGGATTTAATTGTATACAGATACTTTCGCACCTTGTACACGAAATCACTTCCAGCATCCTCTTCCCTTGCCAATTCCAGCAGAATGCTATTCTTCCTGGAACGGAGCTCAGCTTGTGCGTTGGCAACGATGACTTCTCGTACTTTGGCAACCATCGCATCTGAGAAATCCGGAACCTCAAGTGTCATTGCAGTGCTGTATCGTTGTGGGCGCCAATCTTCACTTTGAGATTTCTTCTGCCAGAACTGTGCTTTTGTTGGGAACGCATCAATACCAAAAGGTGCAAATACGGACAGAGGTAAAGAAAACTGGCCCAGAAAGCTGAAGTCGTTTTCCATCTGTTCAATCATGTGTTTATCACTGAAAGTATCAGCTAAGAACGACATGGGAACGATGATAGCCATAATTCCAAGAGGTTTCAAGACCTGTGCTGCTTTTTTACAGCAATACAGTTGAGAAAGGATATTCCCTTCTTGGGTCTTGAAGCTCAGATTAAATGGTGGATTTTGGACAACATAATCCATTTTAACAAGAGGCTTATAATTTCTGATATCTTCTCGCTCAATATTGGCGGTAGGATATAGATAATGAGCCACTTTATAGGCTTTAGGATCAATTTCACAACCATAGACATTTGCTTCTACTGGTGCAAAATTGAAGAAATTACCCATACCGCAAGTTAAGTCAGCCATTAACTCCTGCTTGTTGATATCCAACACAGACATAATAAACTGACATAAGCTGTGCGGCGAAAATACCTGTCCGTTTTCGGTTTCTTTTTTTGCCTTAGAAAACTCAGCGTAATTGTCGAAATCAGCCATATGAAGACCATGCAGGCCGCCGTCACCGGTGTAGGCGTTGTAGATATCTTCTCTCGTGATGCCAGCGGCTTCAGCCTGATTGCTGGTGACGAGATGGATTATCTTTTCATTCAGCTCTTTGCGAGCCTCTTTCGGGATGCGTTGTCCCAGATAAGAATATTTCATGTTTTTCTCCTTATATTGATAGCAGGAAGGAATAATATCCCTTCCTGCTCCATATGTGGCGATACTATCGGATTATATGTTGGTTTCCAGAAACATCTCTACAAACTCACGCGCATACTGTTCTTTTGTAAAACGAATATCTACGCGCGTGTTCTTAAAGCACTTGATCGAGGCTACTTTCGAAGAGTTGATCTCGATAAGCTGCTGAGAGAATTCGTAATCAAGCAGCATAGTATACTGATACGGCATAATGGATGTCTGGCCGTATTCGTACATGATCAAGCCTCGAACGATGTTTTTTGCTCCCGAATTAAGACTGAAATCGCCGCTATACTCGCTACAAGAGCAGCCATACTCCAAAGAGATAACGGCTTTCTTCTGGCTGTATGTTGCCTGCTGATGCATGTATGAATGATGAGCAGCTTCGAAGCACTTGAGTTTAAGTTCGTTCAGCGCACGCTCCTCGAAAGAAAAGCCACCGAGCTGAGCGATAATAAGCTCGAGCACATCTTCGTAACGAATATGCAGCGATTCCATTTTTTCCTCGTATTGTTTATGGTGTTCGTGATTATCGTCATAATAATCGAGTTGAGGAACCAACTCATTTCGAATTGCATTCTTAGCCAACTCAACATGATATGTGTTCTCAAACCAACGCGCAATATCGTCGATGAAAATGGCGTGAATATCTTGAAGTCGATAGTTAATTTTGTTGATGTTGCAAACATCCCCTAGATAATCGGAGATTACACCAGATGGTAAACTTTCGGTAACGCGTTTTTGCCCTGCGATATGCATTTTCCCCATGGTTCGGAGCTGCTTGAGGGATTCACAGGCCTTATCGTATGCTTCCTGCATAATAAGGCAAGCGGCCTTGTCGCTTTCTGAGATCTTGGATGTGACATCCACTTTTACATTACCGAATTTTTCAAGTAAATCTGCCATAAAAAATACTCCTTTACAGAATAGCGGAGCAGTTTGAAGCTGCTCCGCTAATAAATTGTTGTTTGGGTGGTTAATTTTCCACTGCGTCAAGGAACTCTCGCCACTTTTCATCGATAGACGAAAAGTGCATATGAGAGATCTGGTCAACGGCAGCGGATACCTTATGCAGGGGCCATCCTTTCCAACCGTCCATAATATTGACAGCGGAAAACTGCTGATCATCAAAATTGATGTAAAATGCGCCGCATACTTTGCCGGTGTTCATCATTCGAAGGGAAACCAACGAGTAGAATTCCTTCTCAGTGATAGGAACGAGGCCGGCAAATGCCTTAATGAACATAGGGGAAGCAGCACTGTCCCGTTCGCCAAGATAGGCGTTCAGCTTTTCGGCCACACCCAGAAGTTCATCGCCCGGAGTGGTCTTGAAGTACCAAGACTGGTCGGCTTCGACGACATGGTAGGCGGCACAGGTCGTGTCTTCGTTGTTCGGAATAACCGAGCCTACACGCTGCATTGCCTCCTCTTTGAGCTCCCGCAGGATGGACAGATATTCTTCGTGATTGGCGATGTTTTGAATGTGCGGGTTGGGCTCTTCGTCGCAGCCAAGGGCCCAGAGACGCTCGTTCTCGATCGTACCTTCGATCTCCTCAATCTCATTGGTGAAAAGTTCGTCCAACCAGATTCCGATCATTTCTGTATCTACACACATAACTTTATGCTCCTTTTTAAAAATCGTCTTGAGTGGTTACGAATTGGCCACAAGGGCTGCGCCGAAATCTTCGGGGAAATAGCTGTTTCCTTCGGTATCGAAGACGATATATCCGGCGTAACTGCTATCACCCGAGATATGTGCATCTTCGCCGCAGGTAAACTGCGGATACTCCGAGGAGATGGTTTCGTCGTCCTTCTTTAGTTCGCGGAACGGAACCGCCATCACGAGCTTGCCCATGCGACGGATAGTCACACTGACTTCCGGGTCGTAAACCGTATCATTGCCACTCGAGGTTTCTTCGGAGTAGCAATAGCGGTCAGGGTAAACAATCATGGTGTAAACACCACCGAAGGTATAACAGCCATCCGCTGTCTCCTGTTCGAGATCGCACAGCACAGACTGCACACCTTTGTAAAAGGCAGAACCAGCAGAGCAAACGAAATCATTCTGCTCCATCACCGCTTCGCGGATGACACCCTGCGCGATACAAGACTCGCCGGGGATCTCTAAGAAGGAAAACTGTTCATTGGGCGACAGCTTCAGCAAGGCCAGCATCTTATTGACGTCTTCCGTGGTGAAACCTTCGTCAAGAGGGACCTGCATAAAGACTGCAGCAGGGATATTGGTAGTGGTCTTTTTCATAATGAAACTCCTTTCAGCTTCCGAATAATGTATCTGCACCCAACTATGAAGCTGGGTGCAGATTGTTTTTGTTAGTTGTTCTCGTGGGTGATGTAGCAGCATACATGTGCCGAATGCTGACCGAGTTTAAAACCCTTTGCACGTTTGACGATTTTTCTAGCGGTTTCGATGACATCCCAAGTTTCCTTGGGTGCATACATTCCCTCGTAATTGGTGTCCAATACGAGAGTAATTTTACCGTCAGCCAAATCGTACAAAGTGGTTCTGCGGCCAGTTGCATTACCCAGCTTTTCAGCGAGGCGCTCGAATTTTTTGACCAAGCGTACATGAGCCTTTCGATCATTGGCACGCAACTCAAAGAATTCCTTTCGAGTCAATGCCGACAGATTGTTGGTGGCATGCACCTTATAGGCAAGCTCATCGAGTTCTTCACGGTTATAAACCGTGATAGCGTAGCCTTCGGCGCCGCAGAACGTCAGCAGCTTTTCTTCCTCTCCCTCATAAAACGGGAGTTTCTGATATAATGCCGAGTTTTCGACCATGCCGATTTCCTTACGCATACAGGTCACTCCTTTCGGTGGTGCCTAAGAATGTTTCTGCAAATTCGCGTGCATAGGCTTCACTGGTGAAGCGAAGATCAACACGGCCATTTTTGAAACATTTTACGCTGTCCAACTTGGAAGCCGAAATCTCTACAACAGGCTCATCGAAATTGATAAAAAGCATTTCCTGCATACAACGCGGAACGAAGTCAAGCGTTTCGTATTCGAAATAGCATGCAGCTTTCAGCACAGGCTTCAAGCGTTCATACAAAGACCATCGATGACCATAGTCCGAAAGCGAGCATCCATACGAAAAAGACACAAGAGCCTTTTTCTGAGTAAATACTTGCTTCCGTCCATCACACCATGCAAAAGCATAGCATTTTTCCTTCAGCTCTGTTAATGCCTTCTCCTGGAAGGAGAAACCGTTGAGCTGAGCAAAAATATGCTCCAGTACATCAGAATAGCTCAAATGGAGGTTCTTCATCTCCTGGGCATATTCTTTCTGCTGAAGCTCTGTTGGCCAGTCCATATCCAACTTAGGGATAAGGGCATCTTCAATCGCGGTGTTATCCAGTTCCATGTGGTAGGTACTTTCAAAGTAGTGCACAATTTTCTCTACAAAGCGATTGTGCATCTTCTTCTTGGTATCTCCCAAATCAGAAATCTGGATATCACCCAAGTAAGAGTTTTCGTACGGACTCGGGTTCAATGGAGCGAGATCATCTCGCTGATGGTCAAACGCTGTTGTCAGAAGACCAATCAGGCTGGTCATATCCTCCAGTGCATGATCATATGCTTTCTGCTGTGCTTCACAGAACTGACGATCCGTAGTAGTAATTTTGTCGGCCAAATTAACCTTTACATCGTTGAATTTGCTTAACAGATCCATAAAAATATCTCCTTTTGTTAGTTGTGAACGAGGCGGACCTTGTTCTTGGGAAACCACAGGGTTACGTTATGGTCACCATCGATTTCATCAACCGTGGCCAATACAACATTGTCGCACTTAAGAACGGGATCGAGCAATGTTCCCTGTGTGCTGATACGAACGTTGTAGTCATCAAGACCTAATTCGGCGCTATCTACAGAAAGATAGATACGAGCACCGGCGGGCCACTGAATGTCTGCAGAACACGGTATGTGTTTCTTTTTCATGATTTTTATCTCCTTTTTTATTAGTGGTGAATAGCTTGGCTTTTGTGGGGTATCATCTCCTTTTTTGAATGACCAACTTGGACATTCACTAATTCGTTGATATATATAAAAAATCCACCATCAGAAAATAAATCTGATAGTGGATTTGTAGGCAAAATAAGAAACAGTTCTCTTTTCAGGGAACGAAAGAAACAAATCTCAAAAATGAGAAAAGAGGGACTTTTATAAAAATATAATACCATATTGAGAATTGCTTTGCAATATTCTTTTGCCAAATAACTAGTACGCAGGAATAGAAAAGATCACCTCCGAAAATGCATTCGAAAGGCGATCTTTTAATTCGCATTTTGTAATCGAGTGTTATTTGCGCTTTAATGCGATAATGCAGGCCGACTGCAGAAATATGAGTAACGCAACAGAGCCTATAAAGAAAATGATGAACGCTAAAAGGTATGTCTCTCAGGTCGGACGATTACATCTTTATGATTTTGTGATATATTTGGCAAATCGTTTCGCCTGATACGGAGTAAGAACTCGTACCTTCTTTTCGATTTTCCATTCAGACAGCTGTACCGGCCACTCCGGATTTGCGCAAATGCTTGGATCAACAGCATTAAGCAGCTTCTTCTCTTCGAGTTCTCTTGCTTTGATATGATCCATTGCTTTCTTTAGATAGCGAATTGCATATGCGAAATCTACCTGAGAGCCACCAATGGACCAATGGCCTAACTCCTTGCTGTTAATGACCCATTCGAGCCAGCAGCTGTTCATATATGTTAGATTGATGATTTCGTCGGAGTACACCTCGAAATTTGATCGAGCAGGCTTGGTGTTCGAAGAACGGCCATAATACCATGTGTCTGTTTTTTCGACAGATACAAATACATGACGTGCAGGGTCGGTTTCATATTTTTCGAGGATTTCGCTATTTTGAAATCTCTCGGGTGTGTAAAGCTCTGCTTCTATGACAAAAGGACCTTTGAAGGTAGTGTCTGTGTTAATGACCTTGTAGCGCACCATAGCGACTGGCGGGTCGTATTCGACCAAATTGGCTTTATAGATGGTACAATCGTCGACATGGCAATCATGAGTGCGATTACGTTCTCCCCTGCCGCGAGAATTATGCCAAGTTCGGTTAATTTCCGCATAGGCAGTTCTTCCGGACCCCTGGTCATATTCAGGAGTGAGATGCTGACAGGTTAAGAGCATATCGCCCATAGCAATATTCTGATTGCACCGTTCGACAATCTTGGTGAAAGAGCCATATTTCGAGTCTGCAATCCAAGCATCGGCTACCGCGTACTTAACATATTCGCTCTGCGTAGATAGCTTAACGCCCGATGGCAGCGGCAGAATGTCTGTCTTATCTACAATACCCTGAAGAATGTTGTAGATAAACGTACGAGAAACCAAGCCGTCAAGGATTTTCTTGCGCTGTTCACGCTGCTTCGCTTCGAAGGCTTCCTTTTCACTTTCGAAACGGAATTTTTTCTCTTCGTCAGGCGCCGTGTCTACCTCTATCGCCTGACTGAGAATAAGGTCATCGTCGATATGCACGCGTTTTTCGTCTGTCCAACCCAACCAAAGATTTTCACCATTGCGAATGATAATTCCTACGGTTTTTCCGTGATAATAGTCGTATGCGTCAATCAGGTTGGCATACGGCACATCATCGTTTCTATACAGATGCTTGCCGGTACGACTTAGACGAACCAGCATAACGCACCGCTTATTTGGTGCAAAGGTGTCAAGAGCCAGCGGCGAGTGCCTCAGGAACTGCTCAAACATGGGGATTTCGTCCCACTGGATGTTATACAAAGAAGCCAGCCGGCCGAGATCTTCGTCAAGGAAGCGCAGTTTTTGATGAACTATGATTGGCTCCGATACAGGAGCCTTTTCGCCCTTTCGGATTTGTGCAAAGGTTACGACCTCACCGGCATAGCAGCGAATGGCGTAAATCTGTGAGTCCAAAAGATAGATCTGCCCTTCGAGGCGATACTTGGTTTCTTCCATCTCGCGCTTTTTCTCTGAGAGTTCTGCCATGAGCTTTTCCTGCTTCTCACGGAGCTTATTCTGCATAGTCTCGATCTGAGCCTTAAGTTCGGCCAACTCCCCTGTTTTCGCGTGTCGAACATCGTCCATCGTCTGCTTCAAAGAGGAAATCTCGTTGTCGTTGAATGTAAGCGCAGACTGCAGGTTCTGTGTCGTGAGGGAATTTTCTGCGTCAACCGGAATGATTTCTCGTGCGTCTGTTGCACGAGGTGCCGATAGGCTTTCTCTGAGTTCAGCCGGAGTGATGTTGGAATAATCTTTCGGTGCAATGAGGTCAATGTACTTTTCCGGGTGACAAATGATAATTCCCTTTTCTGGGTTACCCATATGGAGAAAAGCGAAGTTTTCGTCATACCAAGCGCCGACGTACAATGGCTGTTCAAACTCTTCCGAGAATGAGACAAACTGACGGAGGCGATTTACTTTTTCGGTAAGCTGCTCAGACCATACAGCCCAACGCCGATCCGAAAGGAATCCGCCCTGAATGCCAAAGAAGTAATTGATTTGTGAATGAAGAGAAGAAGGTTTCTTCTCCGTTACAGCTTTGAACTTATAGCAAAGTTCCCCTGCTTCTTCTAACGATAAATTGCTATAAAAAGAGATATATCTGTCGAAATTGTGTATTTTAGCAATTTTTAACGCATTCATGAAAATCACCTCACTTTGATTTCGTTGAAGTTATTATATCACTGTTTGATTTGGATTGCAATATATATGTATTTTGAAATGGAGCAAAACTATGAATCTGGGTTGCTGTTGTGAGTATACATGTGGTATACTGAGCGCAAGAATACAAAGGGGATTGCGTTAAGGAGAAAGCCTATGGTGCAAAAGCAACTGATAGATGAAATCGTCCGGATTATATGTGAATTGAGAGATGGCGATATCGATGAGCTAGTACGCTACGATTTGAAATTGGACCGCAATAGGACGGAAGAGCACCCGTGGAAACGGTTGTGTAGCTATAAATCTGAGAAGGATTTGGATAGCGAATGCGATAAGTCTTTACGAATTATGATAATTTTCTGGCTTTCCTTTGGCTTTAATCGTTGGAAGATCCGTCGCAAAGGAGACAATTTCGAACTGCGTAGCCGAGAAGTCCCGTTTGTTGTGCGTGGTGATATTATAAACTCGTATGCTACAACAGCTCGCATATATCTATATCTATATCCCGAAGGGGTTCTAAAGAACAAGCGGCAAAATATAAACGAACTTGTGCTCGAGCAATACGATAAGGAACCAATGCTGCATAATTTATATGAGACGAATACGGACTTTGCAGAGTTTATCAAACTTTGTCATACTGTGGGCAATATTCTGCCCTGCCCCTCCGGAGATCTAAATGGTGCACGAGGAATAGGCCCTTCGAATGATTATATTGATATTTTTCTGATGTGGGTTCAGAAGTATTTCGAGTACGGCGAAGGCTTTGCAGCAGGCGTTTCACTCTTTCCGGGTGGTCGAGAGTTCTTAGCGTATATCAGCGACTACGAAGACTTTCAAGATTACATTCGTCGCAATTTCTTGCAGGACTTTGTCAAAGAGAAGTCTGGGACAATGGCTGTATCTCCTCTTTGGATGAGTGAGAGCACAAACCTTTTCAAGCAATTTGTTAAAGGCGATCAGACGCTGCTGCCGATAAATCTCGAGCAGTGTACGGCATACTTTCACAATGCTGGTGAGCGTATTATTGCCCGTGGGGAAAATATTATAAAAGCTGTCAAAAGTCGATTGGACGAGTACGAGAAAGCAGATATTAGGCTTGAAAGACTTGCTGAAGATATGTGTACGAGAGTATGATGTGCTACATACAAAGAGGGGCAAGAAAAAATCTTGCCCCTCTTTGTGGTATAAAGGTACTTGCAGATTTGGAAAGACATTCTCAAGGACAGAATTGTTCTCAAAAAACCGCTTGACAATATGCCTCTACCGCCTCTTCCGTAGACTCGGCTACAGGATAAATATCCTCTAGCAGAAATGGATTCGTATCCATTTGAAGATGGCGCAGCTCGTGGATGGCAGTTTGCAAAACGCTTTTTTGATGTCGAAAGTCCTCTTCTTTTTAGACGGGAGGAGTCAGAGGGCCCAAATATCGGCGCGAGAGTAATCTTCGAACTGACGAGCAATTATTCCATATACAATGTTCCAATTGCCGCCGGCAAGGCCGCAGCCCAACCCATATGGGATGGCAACGCGCATATCGTCTTTTTCCGCGAATTTTACTATAGAAGCCAGTCCTTTTTCAAGGGCGGCGTAATCCGTGAAGCAGCCTTTCCTGCCGTAGTAATTCTGACCGAAGATATTGGCGATAATGGGTGTAGTGCGCTCGGTTTCGACGAACAGCACCTTGCCCAGCATACTTGAGGGTTCGGGATGCTCCTGGCAGTATTTCTTGTACATTGCCAGTACACCAGGATACCGTGTAGCAATTTGCTTGGCTAATCCAGCGCCCATAACGCCACGGCAGTTGACCTGCTGGACGATAATGTCTGCGCCGGAATGCAGAATATTTCCGTTTCTAATAGGAATAGTTAACATTTTGCGATCTCCTTTACATATTTGGTCTTGCATAACACCAGCTTTGTGGTGGACGATGAAAGGGTTTGCCTTCGGTTGTGCAGAGGGTTTCCGGGCCTTGTGGCCTGTCGTAAAGATGGAAGAAAGAAATCTGCCAACCATACAGTGGTTTTCCTCGGCCGTAGGCACTGAGTTCTTGCGAAGATAGACAGGAGCCTTTCTCTAATGCAGAGTAGTTTGAGGTTGACGAGTCATTGCTGGATATAATCTCTTCGCAAATAAATTCGCCTATGATTTTGCCGTTGCAACGGTAGATTTTCCCTTCCGAGTGAACTTCCAAGATGTGATGTGAATTGTGAGTGTTTCGTTCTGAACAATACACATACACTTTGAATGGGAGTTCACTGGTGGGGCGGTTTTTACGGATCTCAATGTTTTTCGCTCCGCTGATGATGAGGTTGCAAAAACGTGGCTTCAAACTGAGTAGAACAGCGTTCACATAATCATTCCTTTCGATTTTTATAAAATAAAAGACACCTATCAGAATAGATAGGTGTCTTTTTAAGTGAAGTGAGGAACTTGATCTTTTGAAGATCAAAATACGGACAAACATTCTTTTTAAGAGAATGCAAAAAAAGACTTCGTATGCATATATTATAGCAATTCGACGGAAGAAAAACAATACCAAATTGCAAATGCAATATTGAGGATAAGTATGAGCGGTAAGCCGTACTTGAAGCTCTTATGCAAGGTCTTATGGTGGAAGAAGTACATTCCGACGATGGCACCTGCTGCACCGCCGAAGATAGAGGTAATAAAGAGCAGCTTTTCGGGGATACGCCAGTTCCCTTTCTGTGCAAAGCGTTTGTCCATACCGAATAATGCGAATGCAAGCGCATTGATTATAATGACATATTTCATGACTTTTGCACCCTCTCTTCGAAACGCGTGCAGTTATTCTTACGCAGTTGCGATTAACCGACCTGTTGAGCAGTGAGGTCTTCTTGCTCAGGCGGCAAAGCAACCTCTTCGTCAGTGGATGTATTGCTGTTTTCGGAATTATTCTTTTCAGAGGAATTATCTTCGTCGTTCGAATCAGTATTTTCAGACGAAGAGTCTGGGAGATCGGTCGAACCCTTGCTCGTATCTACATTCTCTGACGGGTCTTTATCTGCGGTATCGTTATCTACTGGAACATCAACCGTTTTTTCTACTTCTACCAGCTCGTATACGATCTGTGCAGAACCGTTCCAGTTCTCGCCCAATGTCATATCATCAGTGTTTGTGCGACCTTCGAGAATGATGTACTCGAGGCCCTCACAGTCAGCAAAAGCATCCTTGCCGATTTCAGTGATTTCCCGTGGGATGCTTACTGAATGGAAGTATTGGCAGCCTTTGAATGCTTCATCACTGATAGAGTGCAGCTCCGTGTCTCCCACCTTAGATGGAAAATTGAAGTCCACAAGGGTATGTTCATCGACCGGAACATCGCCATTTTCATCAGCTTCAACCTGTGTCGGGCGATCTGGAATATCTTCATTTTTCTCGGTTGTTGTCACAGTAGTTGTCGGCAAATCAGGAACATCTACAGTGGGCGGTTCAGGCTCCTGCGGCTGTTCCGGGGTTTCCGGTACAGCAGGCGTGCTTGGTGTATCCGGCTTCGGCTCTGTGGGTTCAACAGGAGTTGTCGGTGTTACCGGGTCAACGACAATTGGAGGATCTGTTTTTTCGTCGGGGACAACATCTGGCTTGCCGGGCTCTTCCGGTGCAGGGAGATCTCCGGTATTACCCTTATCGGTGCTTTCACCCGAATTTTCGCCGCTATTATCAGAACTGTTGTCTTTGTTGGAATCTGTGCTAGGAGCGGAAGGAACTTCTTCTCCCACATCAGGATTTGGCTTAGGGGTCGAAACTCCGGTATCAGCATCAGGCTGCGAATTAGAATCTTCTTTGGTTGTGTCGGTAGAAGATTCAGTATCTCCCTTGGCATTTGAATCGGAATTGTCCGAAATGTCGGTTCCAGGAGTCGCATTACTGTCTGTTTGAAGGGAATTGTTATTACTGGAAGCGCTATCGCTGTTTGTCACAGATTCGATAATACTGGCGACAGTTTCAGGCACACTCATACCTTCGTCGATTGCAAACGAAGTGACAGCGGTTGCGTTAACTGCAACGAGTGCGGCAAGCATAATGCTTAAGGATTTGCGAGGTACCAATTTAAACACACTTCTTTCATGACTTGACTGCTTTCAGCGTAATGATTACATTGGCTGCGTTCAGTTTTCTGGTTGCTCCCGTAGCAGCTACTTTTGCTTTGTAGTTGATTGGCAGGGTCTCCCCCTCCCCTATTACCGGGAAGGCTGTTTTACTGATGGTCAGAGCTCCGGCGCTGGTTGTTGTGCAACCATTCAAAGACATCGCAATCTTTCCTTTATCATTGTTTGGAAATGACTCGTAATTAGCTACTTTGTAAGCACCGTCGGTTACTCGAATATCCGTGACTTCAACTTTGGTTTTTGTCGAATTGTTGCGGATATCCACGTTTGTTGCGGTCAATACCTTACCGTCCATAACACTGACTGGAAACGAAGCAGGAAGTGTAACATCGATCGAATTGATTGTGTTAACAACGGTAAGGGTGACTGGAATTGTTGTCGTTTGCTGGCCTACTGGGGCGGCAGCGGCAGCTACGTTAGTAGCTGCCAGCATACCTGCCATGGCAAGAGTAAGTTTTTTGTTAAGCAACATTTGCGGTATCACTCCAATCTAAAAAAGCACGGAAACGAGAAATAGGGTTCGTAGATACATCATAGCTGGTTACAGCACCGGAATTGGGGTCGATGTTCAAAGAAAGGGTCTTTGTAGAAGCTGCCTTGTAGGTCAGATATCCACCGCTCGTTTTTGCATATGTTTTATCCACATAAAACGTGTTAAATGAAATGTCACCTCGCAAATTTGTGCAGCTAGAGAACATGTATATACTATTATCCACCTTATCGGTATTCCATTTATCGGACGCATAAATAGTCACCAGCTTGCTGCAACCTGAAAACATGCCGTTCATATTAGTGACGTTGGTGGTATTGAACGTAGAAAGGTCAAGGCTTGTCAGCCCGCTGCAATTGGCAAACATATAACCCATACCGGTTGCGTTGGTGGTGTCGAACCCAGGGACGTCCAGACTTGTCAGCCCACTGCAATATTCGAACATACCATTCATAGCGGTGACGTTGGTGGTATTGAATGTAGAGACGTTAAGGTTTGTCAACCCACTGCAACCAGAAAACATGTAATGCATATCAGTGACGTTGGTAGTATTGAACGTAGAAAGGTCAAGGTTTGTCAGTACGCTACAGCCTTCGAACATAAAGCTCATATCGGTGACGTTGGTGGTATTGAACGTAGAAAGGTCAAGGTTTGTCAGTGCGCTACAGTCTTCGAACATATCATTCATATCGGTGACGTTGGTCGTGTCGAACCCGGACAGATCAAGACTCGTCAGTCCATAACAACCGGAGAACATGGAAGACGTGTCGGTGACGTTGGTCGTGTCGAACTCGGACAGGTCAAAGCTCGCTACATCAGGGCAACCGGCAAACATAAAACCCATGTCGGTGGCGTTGATGGTATTGAACGTAGAAAGGTCAAGGTTCTTCAGTTTGGTACAATCATAGAACATGTAGCGCATATTGGTGACGTTAGAAGTATCAAGCAAAGTCAAATTCTCAATGGATGTGAGTTTGAAGAATTGAGTGTTATATGCTGCGTTCGAGAACATGTGTGTCGAATCAGCGTTGGCTTGAATCTTTCCTGTTCCATTACCAGCAATAACAATTTCTGTTCCTGTGCGATAGCAGGTAATATCGCCAGTGTCATTTACATCAGCCGTCCATTTTTCATCAGCGGGGGCTGAAGGCTTGTAACTATCCATAAATGTGATTTTCGTAATGGTTGTTCGCTTTTTAGTAGATTTATACCATGAAGAACCCGCTGCCATAGTAGGGGCGGTTGGCAATCCCACTACGAAGGTTGCAGTAGCAGCCGTGGATGATGATTCTGCAGTAACTACTCTCGGGATCTTTGCATCATAAGAAAGATTTAAAGTGCCACTGGAAGAAATACGATCAAAATCAGAGGTGTCAACAGTGCCCGATGCGTCCATCCAGGAACCGTTAAACCCCATAGAAATGACCTTGGCACCAATAGATGCCGATACAGCAGCATCTTTCGTTGCCAACGACCAACCATTTTCCGCTGTGACGTTGATGGACGACACAAAAATAGGTGAACTGCCATAGTTGTGAATAGCTGCATTTGTCGCAGTTGTTACGACCCCGTCTGAAGATACCGTAATAGGCAGCGATGCCGGTACAGTTGCATCAATGTTTGCTGCATAAGCGCTGCATCCAAGAACGATTACGAATAGAATGGAGATAATCAGTGATTGAGTAAGTCGCCGAAATATTGTTCGCATATCGAATCCCCCTTACACAGCCCACTTATAGGCTACGTACAACATAGAATCAATTTCATAGCCACTTTGTCCATCAACAGGCGTTATTTTCAGATATGTCTGGTAGTTTCCGTAAGCAGGCATATCTTCGACAAGCGGAATTTCCGTAGCTGTTTGGCCCGGCTTCAGATTTTCGATACGACCGATCACCTGCCCAGAGTCCTTAAGGACAAGCTCTACGGTTACATCACAAGAATTTCCGGCGGCATTTTGAATGTTGCACGGTACACGGGAGGCGCCAACGGTTGCGAACAAATCGGTATCTGCTTTAATTGTTGCAGTCGATCCGGTAACCGCATGGTTAAGTTCCTCAATGACACGCCACTCGTCTTCTGTATACCACTTGGCGTAATAAGTGGTGCCGACGGTGACCTTATTAGTAAAGACAAAACGTTGCTCGCCTTCTTTATCAAGATACCAGCCGCCAAACACATAACCGTCCTTTTTCGGAGTTTCAATAGGCTGGGCATATCCGTTTTCGTCAATGGTAACGCTGGATACGCCTCCACCATTACACGGGTCGAAGTAAACTACGTTCCGCGAGGCATGCGATCCGCCACCAGAGGTTCCACCGCCGGACGTCGTATCATCCTTCTTCGAATCGAGTTGATTGCCGTCCTTATCTACGACTTTACTTTCATTATCTGCTTTGTCGCGGATTATAATCTTCGGTAGACTGCTCTTATCACCCAGCCAGTGAATATAGCAGGGACCGTCTGTACGGCTGATAACGATTTCGTTGATCGTACATCCGGGATATACCCAAACATCATGACTGCCCCAACAGAGCAGTCGGTTAATGCTCGTTCCTTTCAGATCCACATTGCTGTCGCGCAAGCCGTTGGCCAGAATCAAAGTATCCTTAAACGTGCTGTTTTGAACAGTTGCGTCATGTATAGGCCGGAGCAGATAAATTCCGTCACTGGAAACATTACTGGTCGTAATCTCACTGGAGAGTGCGTTGAAGCAGTTCATGAGTAGTTGGGCCGTTTCTGCACGGGTGATATATTGCTTGGGGCGTACGGTGTTATCGGTGTAACCCTGTACCCTACCCTGTTCCATAAGAACGGCTACGGAAGAACGCGCCCAACTTGAAATATCCTGCTCATCCGTGAAGTCATTCAGTTTGGAGGTGTCCGTGGTGTCCAATGCCAATGCTCTGGCGAGAATGGTCATTGCCATTTCGCGGGTCAAGAGGCCATTCGGCGATACGGTTCGATCGGAAGTACCGGTGATCGTACCCATCTGAACACCCATGGCCACATTGTCAAAGTACCAGTCAGTTTGAGAGACGTCTTCAAACTGAGAGATGTCCGTTTGGCGATATGTGGCGAATAAACGGTCTATCAAACTGACGAACTCCGCTCGGGTTATATTGCGCTCTACGGTCAGTGTAGTCTTGCTGGTGCCAATCATGATATCGTTGTCTACAACGAATTTAACCGCAGGCGCATGCCATGCGTTAGCGTTGTAGTCGGTATAATCGGTGACAGATGCCGCGCCTGCCATAGGAATAAGACTGTTTGCCGCAGTCGCTATGGCTACTGCGGTTACAATAATTCTGTTTTTACCCATTGTGCTTTCCCTTTCTTTTTGTGTTATGCCCATCCCACTGTGAAAATCACATTTGCCACCTGTATTTCACTCAGTGCAGCAGACTGTGCCGGAATGGCGGCATTATATGAAACGAGGCATCGCTGAGCAGCCTCAATCGAAGTTTTCAAATTTTCAGATAAAGTATCGGAGTTTGTGTCAGAGGCAGTAATTATGGTTTTTCCGCCAATGGTAAGCTCCATACCGATTTTCTTTGTGTCAACAGGGAGTTTTTTAACTTCTGTTTTGTCGTAGACGGTCAGACCCCAATCGTTAATACTGGTCATCTCGACTTTGCTTATGGATACGGGATACGAACCGTTGTTGATTATCGCGGCGTCTGTGGCGGTAGCAACTGTGCCGTCGGCTTTCATGCTGACTGGCAACGAAGTAGGCACCGTCACACTAAATGTGGCCGCTCCGCGAGTGACATTAACCGGAGCGCTTGCAGATCCAGTTGATGCGTCAACTTTGGTATCGGATACTGTTTTGTCAGGAGTAGCTGCACCCGCGCTTATATTTAAAGCTATTGCAGCCAAAGCTAGTGTTCCGCAGATTTTTTGTAGGGATTTATTCACTTCAACCTACCCTTTCTCTTGCATTCGCAAAGAAACGAAAATTTCTCTCGCTCCCTTGAGAATACATGCGAAACAGGTTGTGAAATAAGGCAATACTCAAGACAGCGTAACTACAATATTTTGTAATGATAGGAGCCCATATGCCGATTTTTGAAAATAAGAACAAGAACACAGAAGCGGAACTCCACCTCAGTGTTCTTGTTCTTATCAGAGTACCCGCGATTATATTTATGGCGCGTGTTTAGGCGTTCCAGCTTACGGTAACGACGATGTTCGCAACGGTTGCGTTGGTGATCGCTTGAGATACCGCCGAAGCATTTGCATTATAAAGAACAGTCAGCTCGTTAGACTGATCGGCTGCGTCCTTGCCGTTGATAATCCACTCTGCAGCAGTGCCTGCAGTATCGTCCAGCAGGGTCTGTGTATTTGCATCTGCATCGGTGGTTGCGAGAGCAGTACCTTTGCTACCCTGTGCGCCGCCCTGCGGAGTAATCTGAACGCCAATCTTGTTGGCATCAACTGCCTCCTTGGACATGTCAGTATCATATGCTGCGAGCTTCCAGTCACCGGCCTTGTTCACCTTGATATTGGATACCTTGATGGAACCATAAGAATTATTGGTGATGGTAGTGTTTTCGGCCGGAGTTACCGCGCCGGTGGTCGGATCCATCGTGACGGGGAATGCAGTCGGGACCGTAACGTCAAAAACCGTTGCATCAGCAGAGATCTTCACTGGAATAGTGTTTTCAGACTTTCCGGCGTTCAGACCAGTTGCAGCACCACCCGCTGCAAAAGAGGTAGCTGTCATGGCCATCGCCATAAAGGCGCTCATAGCAGCCGAGGCAATCTTCTTGTTCAACATAGTGTATTTCCTCCTTATTATGCCTGGGCAGCATCCCATGCCAACGTGAAGATTACATTAGCAGCAGTTACTGGCTCGGAGATTGCTGCATCGTTGGCGGTAGCAATAGCGCCTACTGTAATCTGCAGCTTAGCATTTGCGGTGCCGCCATCCTTACCCTGCATCAGCCACTTGGTGGGAGAGAAGGTCTGATTTCCGTCCTTGTTGCTGGCTTCAGCCTCGTTCTTGGCGGTCAGAGACAGGCCGAGTTTCTTGCTGCCAACTTTTTCTGCTGCGATCTTTGCACGGCTGCCGCCATTATAGTCGGTCATGGACCAAGCGCTGTTGTTCATCGCAACGGATGTTACCTTTACTGGGCCAGAGGAGTTGTTGATAATCTCCACATTCTCAGGCACAGTTACAGAGCCATCTGCCTTGACGGCAAGAGGAATTCCGGTCGGAACTGTAACATTGAACGTAGATGCCTCCGCAGTTACAGTTACCGGGGTGGTACCTGCACCAGGAGCCGAAACGTCATTTGCTGCGAAAGCAGACATGCCGAGTGCCGAAGCGATCAGAGCGGAAGACATGAGTAACGATGCCGTTCTTTTCAGTTTCATAATTTCCCATTCCTTTCAAAAAATGAATTTGTAATATATGTCGTCGGGAGAAAGCTATACGTTCGACTCCAAAGGCACCGAAGAGTGTCCTGTACAACATCTACTCGAAACAACCAAATTAGTTTTCGACAGTGATAGTGATTTCCGCACCTGCCGTACCGAGGATAGCGCCGGTTTCGGGATCAGCATTGTTGAAATAAGCAACGCAATCGTAGGTGCCAGCCGGGAGATCAACGCTCAGGGCTGCATTTTCGACTTTGCTGCCAACAGGGATACCGCCAGAACGGTAAATCTCTTCGTTCGTGTCCTTGCGAACGATATAAACGATCTGCGGGTAGTGATTTGCCTCGGAATTGACAATCATCAGATTGCCCTTGGACTTGCCATCATGGAATGTCGGAGAGGTATTCATCGAAATATTGATCATACCCTCCTCAACCTTCTTGTTGAGTTCAGCCTGGATCTCTTCTTCACTCCGGCCGTTCAAGCCGCCTTCTTCGGCGTTGGTATCCCATACCATGCCGTTACTGTTGCCGTCATCAGAACGGCTTTTCATAAAGCAGTAGGCAGAAATACTGCCGGCCAGTACCGCAATGATTGCGATAGCCGCAATGATCTTTTTCTTATTGCTTTTCTTCTGAGTTTCAGACGGCTCAGTTGATGGTGTTTTGTTTTCCTGATTATCCATCAGTATTGATCCTCCAATCGACGTGAGTTTGCAAACAATCCCAATTTTCCTCCTGAATATGTGGAATTGCGACAGGAGAATAAAATGCACTGGGTTTGAACGAGCGTACGTGACTGCAAATGGCCGAGTTACGCATAACAAAAATATCGCTCTGTTTTAAGTATACTACTATTAAAAATTGTGTGCAATAAATATTTTTGCAAAGTGCAGGAATATATAATCGGGTAATAAATAAAAAATAATGCATAATAATCACAAAATACTGCTTTAATATCAGATAAAGTTTCATCGAATACAATCAAAGAAAATCATAAGCATATTATAACGTCCAATGCAAAATGGTAAATAATAAATAAAAGTGCCTCCCGAGGAAGCCTCAGGAGGCGCTTTTATTTATTATTCGTCGTCTAGAATGTATTCAAAGTCTCGATATTTTATGGATTGCATACAGCATAATCCATACATTGCGGCAATGTACGATTTGATAGATGAAGCAACCGACTTGAAAGGTAGATCTTGCTCTCGGCTGAGAGCATGTGCATACGCCACTAAGATTTCCTTCATTACGGAGTCCCAAGTCTTCTCAGCAGGATGTTCTCCTACCATTCGCTTTGCGTCTTCCATAGACATATTTACCCACTGACACCAGACATGAAGGTCATCCTGGCACTGGTCAAACCAAATATTCTTACGACCTTTGGTCGAAAGAAGACGTTGAATATTTTCGTTGAAAGCAACTAACCACTTTTCGATAAAGCAATTTTCATCTTTTGTTGTGGTGCGATTGTTTTCACCAGCAGCCTCGATCAGGTAATAAGCACCATCATCCGCGCGATTGACCTGAATCGTGATCAGTGATGTTTTTGGGGTTGATTTCTTACGCATAAAGTAAATCAACATATCGCCTTTGGCTTTTACAATATCCTGGCAGTAGCTTCCTACGCAGTGATGCAGCTGAATGCCTTCATCCAGAATATCGTCCATGGATATTGGCTGACATACCATATAGGTATCATCTTCAACGCAATTTCCTCTCTTGCCACGATAGCATGGGACAAGCCGCTTAATAGAGGCTGCCTGCCAGCTGGAGTTGCTGTGAACTTTTTTATGAGCATTGCTGATATCAACCATAG